>Ga0302252_1000064_pt1 | contig 148638 bp, 150 predicted proteins | sample AAG_RA_Leu_MG_FD_193511 | JGI IMG/M metagenome (GOLD analysis project Ga0302252, IMG submission 193511) | Enriched activated sludge microbial communities from anaerobic digester in WTTP, New Holstein, Wisconsin, United States - AAG_RA_Leu | ecosystem: Engineered > Bioreactor > Anaerobic >... | reverse complement strand
TTTCCGGCGCAATACGAGCAATTACGCAAAATGCACTTAAGCGGTTGAACCGCCGTATACTGAACGGTACGTACGGTGGTGTGAGAGGTCGGCTGATGAACTAATCGTCAGCCTCCTACTCGATTGTAAATTACCGTTTTTTCATTGAATGCAATATGATGGTTTTGTGGCTTTTGAAAATCTTGGCCAGTGATGAGACTATTATTATACCCATGGCAATTGCTCCGCCAGTAAGTATAGTTTCCGTTCCTATCTGTATGGCAACAGCATAATCATTGTTTATAAGGCCTACCATTGCAAGATACATGCCGTATCCGGGAACAAGAGGAACTATGCCGGGCACTACGAAAGCAGTTACGGGTTTTTTGTCTATTCTTGCAAACAGTTCTCCGAGCAGGCCTACGACTATGGCACCAGCCAGGCTGGCAAACGGCGCTGCGTAACCCATGGATTTCAAAATGTAGTAGACAACCCATCCGCATCCGCCAGTAAAGCCGGCGTAAAGCAGTGAGCTTCTTGGAGCGTTGAAAAAAACGCTAAAACCCACGGTCGAAATGAAGGAAAACAAAAACTGCTTAAGTATCATATGAGCGAACCTCCCATAATCCCTGTCCAAAAGCCCAGCACCGAACCCACGCCCACGGCTATTGAAACGGCAATCATTACGGCCTCGAATACCCTGGCTATGCCTGAGAGAATATCGCCCGATATTAGGTCCCTTATGCCGTTTGTCAGGGCAACTCCGGGTACGAGAGGCATGACGGCGCCTACTATTATCATGTCAAAGCTCGTACCAAGCCCCATCTTGTAAGAAAGTATGGAGCAAATTGAAATTACAACTGAGCTTGCAGTTGTAGACAGGAATTGCGTGTCGCTAAGCCTGTCTATGCTCCAGAAGACTCCTATTGATATCATGCTTATAAAAAAGGCCGCTATAAAATCGGGAAACATGCCTCCAAAGAGCAGAGTGAAAAAAGCAGAGGCAAGGCCCGTGAGTAAAAGAGTTATGACGGGATGAAATTTGGGAGTATTGTCTATCCGGTTTAGTCTCTCTATGGCATCCTCGTAAGGCATATCGCCGCTTATAAAGCTCCTTGCAAAGTTGTTGACCTGGGATATCTTGTCAAGGTCAATCTTACGATTTTTCACCCTTTTTATTATTGCAGTGGCTTCATGTGTCTTGTTATCCGATACAAACATCCCGGTTGGGGTGACGAAGGAGTTGACATCGTCGAGCCCCTTGGATCTGCACATGCGTTCTATTATATCCTCGACTCTGTATGTTTCGGCGCCGCTTTTTAGCATAATCTCGCCTGAGTATATGGCTACCTGTAAAATTTCATTTTTGAGCATATCTGATTTCTCCCTGCTAAATATAAATTAAAATTAGGCTGGAGCGCTGTTGCTTGGAAGTGGTACGAAAAAAGCGCATATAATGAATTATATTATGTAGCTTGATATATGTAAACACTCAGAACGGTCAGCATATGTATTTGAATAAATTGCCGGGTACGCAGGCAGTGATTTTTAAGCATTGAAAAATATAATAGCAACCAATATATAAAAAAATAAATATAAAAAATAATAACTATACAGATTAAAAAACGAATATTAAGATAAATATACCATAAGAGGACTTTGTAAGTACTGTGTGCCGGCGGAGAAGAGAAAGCGTCAAGAAGTAACAGGATATATTATAATATTAACAAAGCCATTTAGTATGTTACAAATAACGTTTTCACGAATATTAGTGCGCATTAATGCCAAAAAAAGCGTGGCATTAATGCGAAAAGTGTATTATAATGAACGTATGTTATTTCAGCGTGGACGTGCGCTATTTTAAGAATAATTTGAAAAGGGGATAGAATTATGGATTTCACTAATTTGAAGAATGTAGACATCGATGTGTATGAGGCTCTTAAAAAAGAAATAACAAGGCAAAACACAAACATCGAGCTTATAGCGTCTGAGAACTTTGTTTCGGAAGCTGTAATGGAGGCAATGGGAAGCCAGTTTACAAACAAGTATGCTGAAGGATACCCTGGCAAGAGATACTACGGTGGCTGCGAAAACGTAGACGTGGTTGAATCGCTAGCCATTGAAAGACTTAAGAAGCTGTTTGGCGCAGAGCATGCCAATGTTCAGCCCCACTCAGGAAGCAGCGCCAACATGGGAGTATATCTTGCATTCCTAAACTACGGCGACAAGGTTATGGGTATGAACCTTTCTCAGGGAGGACACCTTACTCACGGTTCACCAGTTAACATTTCCGGAAAATATTTCGAGTTCATACCTTACGGGGTTAGACAAGAAGATGAGCTTATAGATTATGACGAGGTTTTGGAGATAGCAAGGAGAGAAAAGCCAAAGATGATAGTTGCAGGAGCAACTGCTTATCCAAGACAGATAGATTTCAAAAGGTTCAGGGAAATAGCAGATGAGGTAGGCGCACTGCTAATGGTTGATATGGCTCACATAGCAGGTCTTGTAGCGGCAGGACTTCATCAGAACCCATGCGAATACGCAGATGTTGTTACATCTACTACTCACAAGACGCTTAGAGGCCCAAGAGGCGGAATAATACTTTGCAAGGAAGAGCATGCCAAGACTATAGACAAGGCGATATTCCCGGGACTTCAGGGAGGACCGCTTGAGCATGTTATAGCTGCAAAGGCTGTATGCTTCAAAGAGGCACTAACTGATGGGTTCAAGGAATATCAGGAGCAAGTAATAAAAAATGCAAAGGCACTAGCTAGTGCTTTAACTGAAAAAGGTTTCAGAGTAGTTTCCGGAGGTACAGACAACCACCTTATACTAATAGACCTTAGAAGCCACGATATAACTGGTAAAGAGGCTGAAAAGAGACTTGATGAGGCCCATATAACTGTTAACAAAAACACAGTTCCATTTGATACTGCAAGTCCGTTTGTTACAAGCGGCATAAGAATAGGAACTCCTGCAGTGACAACAAGAGGCATGAAAGAAGAGCAAATGGAGACTATTGCAGAGGTTATTAAGATAGTAATAGATGAAAACAACATAGAAAAGGCTGCGGACATGGTTAAAAAACTAACAAACGATTTCCCGCTATACAAGCCTCTTTAATATTTAGATTTAAAATACCAGATGCATAGCATCTGGTATTTTTGTTTGTATTTCAGTACATCAGTACATTGTAATAAATCCGCTGATTTTCCGGCTAGAATATTAGCGTTATGAAATTTATGGGACCGGAAATGTTTTTTTGCAGAATCATTTTGAAAATCCTGCAAATCAACAAAAAAATATCACACAATTCACCTTTAATGTGTTAATATATATTAAATACAAAATAATTATGAAGAATAGCTGCAGGAATAGCTGCAATGAATGCTATTGGAGGTGGATTTAATGTCAGAAGAATTTTACATGACAATTATTAACAAGATGGCTGAAGCCGTAGAAAAAACAAATCGCATACCTTCGGACTACTATGGGATGTATAATGTCAAACGCGGCCTTAGAAATGAAAATGGCACAGGAGTCCTTGTAGGTCTCACACAGGTGGGAGAAGTACACGGATATGTTGTCGATGCAGGCGAGATTGTGCCCGACGAGGGGTCTCTTATATATAGAGGAATGGATTTGAAAGACATAGTTGAAGGATTTCAGAAGGAAAATAGACACGGCTTTGAAGAGGTGTGCTATCTGCTCCTGTTTGGTGAGCTTCCAACGCAGTCTCAGCTTGAGGAATTTAAAAATCTGCTTGGCGAACTAAGAATACTGCCAAAGAGCTTCACTGAAAATATGATTCTTAAGAATCCAAGCAAGGACATAATGAACAAGCTCCAAAGGAGCATACTCGTATCGTATTCGTACGACGACAATCCAGATGACATAAGCGTTAAAAACCTTTTAAGACAAAGCCTCGAGCTGATTGCACGATTCCCTACTATAATTGCATACGGCTACCAGGCTAAGAGTCACTATCATGACAATAAGAGCCTTTTCATACATTCGCCATTGCCAGAGCTTGGAACTGCGGAAAACATACTTCACATGATAAGGCCGGACAACAAGTTTACTGAAAAAGAGGCGGAGCTGCTTGACCTGTCGCTCGTAATACATGCAGAGCACGGCGGAGGAAACAACTCTGCATTTGCAACGCACGTTGTTTCTTCTACTGGGACAGACACTTATTCTGCAATAGCAACAGCTGTTGGCGCATTGAAGGGACCTAAGCACGGGGGAGCCAACCTGAAGGTTCTCAATATGATGAACAATATAAAGGAAAACATATCAAACTGGAGCGATAAGGCGGAGTTAAAGGACTACCTAAGAAAGATATTGAGGAAGGACGCTTTTGACAAGACAGGACTTATATACGGCATGGGTCATGCAGTATACACTCTTTCTGACCCTAGATCAGTACTCCTTAAGCAGAAGGCCTATGAGCTTGCTGTGGAAAAGGGCAGGGAAGAAGAGTTCGCATTTTACAATAATATTGAAAAGTTAAGCGTAGAGGCATTCAAGGAACTAAAAGGCCCTGATGCCGTAATATGCGCAAATGTGGACTTCTATTCAGGTTTTGTATATGATATGCTCAACATCCCTCATGAACTCTACACTCCTCTGTTTGCAACAGCAAGAGTAAGCGGTTGGTGTGCGCATAGAATAGAGCAGGTTGTAAGCGACAACAAGATAATGAGACCGGCATACAAGAGCGTAATGGAAATGAGAGAATACGTAGAAATAGGAAAAAGATAGTATAATCCAGGCGGCTTCCCGCAGCGAAAGAGCGGGAAGCTCTTTTATTTTCATACAAAATTTCCGAATAACCCTTTTATTAATGCCCAAATTTGATATAATAAACAAGTAGAACAACAAGCGTAGCATTTAAAAAACAATAACTATAGTAAGGTGGGATGTATTTTTGAACTGGGATGTACTAAAAAATAAGGAGCAAAGAAATGCTCTCCTCAGGGTGGCGGCAGTCGCTGCATTGTTCATTGTAATGGTAACTTTGGCAATTTACATAAAAGGCATTGGGTATAAGATATTATTCGGTGTGCTGGCCGCAATAATTGCAGCTTTTCTGGCGAAAATATTCATATCCATTAAGAGGAAGAAGTTCTATATACAGGGGCAGTGCATTGCTGTCAATCCTCCAAAAGGTAAATTCAAAAAATATGAAGTATACATCAAAATTGGAAAGACTACCAAGAAGCTTTATTCTCCAAGTCAAATCAACATGAAGAAGGGCAAGCTTTATGGGATATATTTTGAAGAAAAATCAAACGACATAATCAAGTTTGAAGAGCTGGGCGTGAATCTACAAAGGCCTAAAAAATAGCTCTGATGCAAGAGAACGAGGGTGCCTTAAACGGCACCTTTTATATTTGATGCAACATGATTTCAAGGGGATGATAGCATTGACGAGGTGGAAGAGCTTCGGGCATAAGGGCGACATGACTGAGAACCTTATAGAACATGTGAACAGCATATACGAAAGAAAGGGCATGGCCCTAATCACAAAGATGCCTGTGCCTGTAAAGGTGACTAAGATAGGCTCGGGCCGGATAGTAGAAGCTTATTTCGAAAAGAGATCTACTGTAGATTACTACGGAATATGTCAGGGGCACTCAATATGTTTTGATGTAAAGGAGACTGACAGGCCACATCTGCCGCTGCAGAACATACATGACCACCAGATAGAGTACATGCTCAAGTTCAAAGCACAGGGCGGATTCTCATTTGTTATATGCAACTTCAAGAAAGACGGAAGATATTTTCTCATTCCAATAGAACTAATAGAAAGCTACTGGAGAAATGCCTCCGAGGGCGGCAGAAAATCCATACCAATGGATGCCATTGATGATAGATATGAAATACCCTCTCAAAGCGGTCTGCCTGACTATATAGTGACGTTGGGAACATACATTAATTCGGCTGCTGATGTTTCTGGTGAGGACTGTTAGGGTATCATCTTTAGTAATAAAATCAAACAGCTCAAAAATTAAAAAATTTAGGGAGTGATTTTATGAAAAAGGATGTCATAGTCAGGATGTTGGAAAAAGAACTGGAGGATGTATTTGACAAGCACCCGAATAAATCAGAGTATGTGAATGTTTTCAGGGAAAAGTGCGATGCAATATATGATGTAAAGATAAAGAAATATCAAACCGGCGAAAAAACATTCGATGAACTCAAAGAGAGCATAATGAGAGAGGAAAAGGATCTGCTTCATAAGGAATATAAAGTGGAACTTTAACAATGCGTCAGTAAGATAAAGGCGACACCGGCATAAACAAAGCTGGAGTCGCCTTTACCCTTAAGCGGAATTAAACCCTAAATTCACCTACGTATGCGTATTTATCGTTTTGATATTCGAATTCCTCTAGTGGAAGGAGAGACCATTCACCTTTGATTCCGCTGTCGTGAGCCATGCCTTCGAAAAGATACATCATTATCCCTGCAGCGGTCATACTTTCTTTAGAAGATGGATTTTTGACTGCCATAACGATGCGCTCGCTTTGCAAAATAAATCTCCATGGCTGAAGGTTTCTTGCTGAAGGAGCATTCCTGACGAGTGAAAAGACATCTGCTAGTCCCCTTTGCTCGAGCTCATCGAGGCTTATATGCGTTCCGAATTCATCTTTGAATACAAATTGATCTATAGGCAGTCTTTCGCCGCTTTTGTCGCTTTTTGATTCGGATATTTGCTTGTAGGGATTGTTTGACACGCTTGAATAGCTTGTAGATGGCACGTAGACGAATTTAAACCTGGAATCCTTTTGGGGATATCCAACTGAAACGGCGTAGTTTATGTTTTTAAGCTCAGAACCGGCAAGCTCGTCTTGCAGCCTTGGTCCGGCATTGGAAAAATCGATCCAGCAGGTACCCAGATCCATCTCGAAGAGTTTTTTGATAAGTGATTGCATTGCGTACGAAGCTGCAATCTGAGTCCTGTAGTTTTCGTCCTCTGTAAGAATTCCAATGTAGTGAGGGCTTTTTATCATGACTCCGGCATAGCCGGCATAGCCATTAAGCTTTTCAAATATTCTGGCTCCGTCTCTTAAGAATATGAATTTGACCCTAACGCTTTCTATGCTTGTTTCTATTTCATGGGCATAATCGATAATAGTATTTATGGTGCTTTCTGACAGCTGCTTGTGTTCATATTCACGGGCTGAATATCTCTGCTCAAGAAATTCTCTGATTAGCACTATAACAACCTCCCTGGTGTATTTGTCCGTAATTTATGCTTACACAAAAATTTATACCACAATTCTTTGTGAAATAAATCAAATTATAAGATGTTTAATAAATACATTGCTTTATAAGGGGTATATTAATTATGTAGACTGCAAACCGCTTTGAATAATTGGATAAGGAGGAATTTATCATGAAGAAAATTCTAGTTCCTGTTGATGGATCAGAGGCGTGCGCTGCCATATATGACCATGCGAAATTTTTCGCCGAAAAACTGGGAGCCGAGGTATTAATACTCAATGCCCAGGATGAGAGTCCTGCGGGATATGCAGGTGTTGACTTCAAACATGTAGGCGATGAAAAGCTTCAAAAGAACGGGGAAGCTATTGTAGAGCAGGCGAAAAAACATTTTGAAGGAGCAGGTCTAAAGGTCGAAACGAGGGTGGTATTTGAAGATGCGGCATCGGCCATAATAGACACAGCTGAAAGTGAAAAGTGCGACATGATAATAATCTGTACTCATGGAATGTCAGCTGCAAGAAGATTCCTTATAGGCTCTGTAGCAAACAAAGTCGTACACCATGCAACAGTTCCTGTGCTTGTAATAAGATAAACACTCGATTATATTCTACATTAAATCTCCTGTGGACTTGAGTTATCTGCAGGAGATTTATATATATTGAAGGGGGAGAGGGTATAGATGCTGGCTAACAGACTAGAGGACATAGTGGACATTGACAAAATCGGAGATATATCGAGCATGGATATGAATTCGCTGATGGAGCTTGCCAAAACTGAAAGAAAGCTTCCTGCTCATGATGATATTAAAAAAGTATTGGTCTTGGCCATAGATATTCAAAACGATTTTATGGAAAAAGGAAGCCTGCCTGTTGCAGGCTCGCACAAGGATGTTGGAAATCTGATAAAATTCATATATAGCAATGCGGGCAGTATAACTTCCATAATAGCATCGCTGGATACCCATACGGCATATCAGATATTTCATCCATGCTGGTGGACCAATTCAAGCGGAGATAATCCCAAGCCGTTTACTTTCATATCAAGTAGGGATATAGAAAGCGGAATCTGGATTCCTGTAAGGCACAAGGAGCACAGCATGAGGTATGTCAAATATCTAGAGGAGAATTCGAGGAAAAATCTAATAATATGGCCTTATCACTGCATGCTCGGCACGACCGGTCACTGTCTCGAGGCTCAGTTCTCGAAAATGGCTTACTATCACTCTATGGTCAGGGATTCGAACTTTGAAATAATAGTTAAGGGTACAAGCCCTACAAGCGAAATGTATGGTATATTCAGGCCTGAATACGAGGAAGGTTTTGAATTTGAAACCACACTGCTGGATAAGCTTGCGGGTTATGACATGGTTATAATCGGCGGAGAGGCAAAGTCGCACTGCGCGCTTGAATCGCTCTCTCAAATATGCGAATACTACAAAGACAGCAGGCATATAACAGAAAGGATATACCTGCTTGAAGATTGTACAAGCAGTATCAGCGGATTCGAAGAGGATACGGAAGTGGCGCTTTCGCAGATGGAAGGGCTTTATGGAATCAAGAGAGTCAAGTCTCCGGAACTTGTAATATAAAAACAGCAGGCTATGCCTGCTGTTATTTTTTTGAAGAGTTGTATGCGATCACAGCTGCGCCAAGAGCGCCTACTATTTGGGAGTGCTCTGAAACAAACAGAGGAGTTCCGATTTTTTCCTCAAGAACCCTTCTTGCAGTAATAGACTTTGCTACGCCGCCAGTAAATGAAACTTCACGTGTCAAAGGAATTTTGCTCATAAGAGACGAGGCTCTGTTTGATATTGAATGAATAAGGCCAAGCAGCACGCTTTTTTTGTCTATTCCCTTTGCAAGCAGGCTTATGACCTCCGATTCGGCAAAAACAGTACACATGCTGGATATAGGCTGAGGCTTGACGCTCTCATCTATCATGCTGTCGAGCTCAGCAATATCAACACCAAGCGTTGCGGTCATGACCTGGAGGAATCTGCCTGTTCCGGCAGCGCATTTGTCGTTCATTGAAAAATCAAGCACATTGCCAGATTCGTCAACGCTTATTACCTTGCTGTCCTGTCCTCCGATGTCTAGTATGGTTCTTGTATTTGCATTAAGGAAATGGGCGCCCTTGGCATGACATGTAATTTCAGTCACAGCCTTGTCCACAAAAGGCATCGAAATCCTTCCATATCCGGTTCCTATAATTTTTTTGACATCATCTCTGTTTACGCCGCTTTTTTTCAGAAGCAACTCAAGCACTTCGCAGGAGGCGTCCTTTGGGCTCCATCCGGTAGGTATAAGAGCGGTTTCCACTATTTCCCCATTAAAAAGAACTCCTTTTGTAGCCACTGATCCAGCGTCAATTCCAATAGAGTAAAACATTATTACTTAACCTCCTCAAATTATGAAAAAAAACATAGATACACCATGATATTATGAAAACATGGTGTATCTATAAATTAAAAGTCAAAAAATCTTTTTTTGGCTTGCTGTCTTATCGTGTGAATGCCGTCTGTCTTTATGCCTGGGTTTTCATATAGTATTTTCTCGACGGCTTCAACGTCTGCCGAGCTTATCATAATCGATATGCCGCAGCATGAGCTAAGCTCCCTTGGAGTGGGACTTATAGCATATTTGATCTTGTTTTCCTTGAGTTTTTTTTCAAGCGACAAGCCATGCATATGAGAAGGAAAAAGCACGAAAGACTTAGATTCTTTTTCCATTTTATAGCCACCTTGATTTCTATTTGTTGCTTATCATCTCGAAGAAAGCTTCGAGCCTAGTTTTTATTTGTCCGGCATCTTCAAGACCATAATCTGATTCTATGTTTATAACAGGTATGTTCTCTTTTGCAAGTGCATCCTTTACAGCCTTAAATTCAGCAGCATAAGTAGTGCAGAATGGAAGCGTGTAGTATACAACTCCGTCAGCCGCATAATCCTTGTAGAGTCTTATTATATCGTCTATTCTTGAAGTGTTCGGCGTAAAGCATGCGCAGTTAGTCTTGAGGTATCTGTCTGCCAGGATATTGTAGTGGTCTTCAAGAGTAGCAGCAGATTCGTCAACAAGATTCTGGAAGTATTTAACACCTGTGCATGTCTCTTCGGCAACTACAGCTCCGCCGCTTGTCTCTATTACATGATGAAGCTTCCAGTTAGGTATAGCCATTGGAGTGCCAGTTATAAGTATTCTTGGCGCCTTCTTGTCAAATACGCCTTCGCCGTTTTCTATTCTTTTTTCAAGCTCGTCGCAAAGCTGATTAGTCATTTGAGTGAATCTTGCAGGATCGTCATAGAAGGCTATTTGAGTTACAAGCAGCGCGTCCTTTCCGCTTATTGGAGGATTGGCAACCTTTCTTGTCTCGTAAAGTCTTTGGAGAGCCCTTCTCTTGTCATTAAGCAGTTTGGTAGATTCGCTAAGTTTTTCGGCAGTTACCTCAACGCCTGTAAGCTCTTCCATCCTTTCCTTGAATAGCTTTATTTCTCCCTGCCAGTTTATGTAGTCCTGTTCTCTTTTCATGCTTGAAAGATTCATAACATGTATAGGAGTGTACTCCGCGAAAGTCTCCCAAAGCTTTTTCTTGGCGTCACAGGTAGTCTCGCCAACAAGCATGTCACATGATTTGAAGTATGGACATGTGTTTCCGACAAGTGCTCCGGCTGCAGCCTTCACTAGCGGACATGTATTTCTTGGTACGACTTTTTCACCGTCTGGATGCCAGAATTCAGAACCGGCGCAAAGTCCTACGCTTGCAGCGTTTGCAGCTACTATTATCTCATCAGGCACATACACGCAGAATGTTCCTACTACCTTTCTTCCGTCTTTTCTCATGTCGGCAAGTTCTTGAACCCTGTAGCCGTGGATTTCGGATACCACGAAGTTGTAGTAGTTCATAGCTTCTGGTCTGTTTTCCTGCTGCATATATATTTCACCGTAAAACTCAGGCAGTACAGCGCAAAGCTGGTCGTGCTTTTCCAAGTCAATGTCAAGTGATGTCCAAAGCTCTTTGTAATCAGCCATTGTAAGTAATCCTCCTCAAAAATAAAAATAAAGAAATATTAAGGCTCTGTATAATACAGAACCTTTGGGAAAAGATGGTGTTTGTTTGACGGTTAAGAACGGCAAATGTCCTTAGTGAATAGTGTACATCAAGAAACTTATTTTGTTTACAAATATAAGAAAGAGTAATGGATAAATATTTTTCATTAAAAAACTAAATACATGATCAATGCGCATGAGCAGGTAAAAAAATATAAAATTACCATGGGAATGTGAAATTGACAATGCTTTTCGGGGATGGTATACTAGATTAGTTAAATGTGGTGAGTAGGCTGGATAGTCGCGGATGCATTTGGCAGACGAGGAAAGTCCGAGCTCCGTAGGGCGAGGGTGCTGGGTAATACCCAGTGGAGGCGACTCTAAGGACAGTGCAACAGAGAGATACCGCCAGAAGGCTTTGCCTTCTGGTAAGGGTGGAAAGGTGAGGTAAGAGCTCACCAGCGGTTAGGCGACTAACCGGCTATGTAAACCCCATCCGGAGCAAGACCAAGTAGGGACTCAAAAAGGGGGCTGCCCGTCCCTGTCCCGGAGGTAGGTCGCTTGAGCCTTATGGTAACATAAGGCCTAGATAGATGACTATTCAAGACAGAACTCGGCTTACAGGCCTACTCACCACATTTTTGTTTAAAACACTATCTTTTGGGTAGTGTTTTTTGCTTATTGTAGTGTAAATCGCAAGCCCATAGCCGAGTCCCCAAATCAAATGCCCTCTATGGCAATAATATTTATCTTGTTAATTTGATTATATGCTTTTTAAAAAAACATGTCAACAGGATAAAAGGGACAGGCTTGAAAAAGACAGGCGGCACTGACTAGTGTCACATGCCGCCGTATTGTAGGAATCTTAATTTAAAACAAACTGCTCTTGATGGAATGATTCGAAGGACTGCAGAGTATCTCTAATGTCTTCCGCTCCTAAATGTATGTAAGGTTCAAGCTCGCTTATGCTGGAATGGCCTGTGAATCTTATTATTGCAGCTGGAGACACCTTGTTCATCAGCATGTGAATTATGAAGCTGTGCCTTAGCGTATGTGGCGTGATGTTGAAGTTGTATTTTTCGTTGAGTCCGCTCTGTTTAACATGTTTCCTGAACATGTCATTGAGGCAACTTCTAGACATATTGTTGCTCTCCCTAGTAGAGAATACGAAATCCAAATTGTTCGAGCTCGATGGAAGGGAGTTCCTATAGTCGAGCAGAGCAGCCAATAGCCTTTCGTCAGCCGGAAGAACAGAGCAAGTCTTGTTTTTCTTCCGGTATATTTTAAGGGTTTTTTTATAGAAGTCGATATGGGACCACTTGATAGACCTGAGTTCGGAGGATCTACACCCTGTGAATCTAAGTGTCTGTATTATTGCTATGTCCCTGAATTTGTTGATGCTCTTGCAGTTTTTCCTCACAGAATCGACTATCCAGTCAATGTCTTCCTGTGAGATATACTTTCTGACATCATCTGCTGACTCGGCATTATTTGTTCTTGAAGACCTGTTGCCGAAAGTGAAACGCTCCATAGGATTTTCTTGTATATGGCATCCATCTTCAAATGATCTGAACAGAGTCCTTAATGCATTGAACTTTCTTCGTACCGTGTCTGGCGAAAGGTGGGAATTTTTAACAAGCCACCTTAGGTGTTTTTGGTAGTCGAGAATTATGCCCCGGTGAATTTCATGCACATATCTGACTTGTGGGTAGGATTTTTTTAAAAACCCCTGGAATAATGTAAGGTCACCCATATATGCAACCTTTGTGCCTTCCGATTTCTCTGTCGCATACAAGTAGACAGGGAACTCAGAAATGCCCTGTGTAATTGTAATAGGTTTAAGTATGCCTGCTCTTTTTGAAACTGATTTGTAAAACTTCATTGTTTTTTCCTCCTTGGATTGGAGGATTTGAAAACCAATTGTCGTTAATCTCACAATTGAGTTTCGTCTTTTGTTATGTAAATATTTAATTGGGATTTCAAACCCTGCTTCATTTAATTAGATAATCTGGTTAAACGGTTGTTATAATTTCTTTACCGAAATCCATTATAAATCCATATCTACCAAAAGTCAAATTTGAAATAAAAAAAATAAAATATTTTTGATGAAAGTAAAAATCCTACTCTGTCCGGCACATTTTACCTGGTGTTTTCCGGCTGAAAAGAGCAGGATAATATAGATTAAAACGAGCCATATCAAAGCGTACAAGTGAAATGTAAAAATAGGCAAATGAAGTGGATTTTGCAGATAAAAAGTCATTTTTATTTATAGCAATATCAATATAAATATCTAAAATTGGATATTTTTTTAATCTAAGCTAATATAATATACCAAAGCCAACAGAAAAATATTTTTCCATGGCTAAGGTGCCTGACCTATAGGTCAAGCGGCAATAAATGCTGATAATGTTACAAAGCTTGCTGTACACGCTATTCGGTGTGTACTTGAATATCAATGAAATCCTTGATTGGATTTTTCAGACGAGTAGTATTCCAATTTTGTGGGATTAGTATCGGGTTGATTCCGAGTCTTGTTAGCATCTCAATTCTTCTTTTGAAAGTTCTGTAGTTATTCTTTTCTTTCACGGCGTCAATCGAGCCGTTTTTTGATATAGATATGAGAAAATCAATTAGTTTGTCCTGTTCATTTGGAGAAATTTCACTGGTTTTTATGATTTTTCGGGCATGGTATATGTTGTAGTAGTTGCCCGGAAAAACGAGGTTCTTCAGGTGTCCGCTTAGAAAGTGCATGTGCATGCTCTCGGTGAAGTAGGAATCGAGATTTTTTGGTATGCCCTTTTTCTGGTGGTAGGCAAGTTTCCTGTTCAGGAGTTGGAGCTCGAATCTCACAACATTCTCCTCATGGCTTTCAACAGCTGCGCATTTGGCATTACGCTCTGACTCCTTGTCGTATATAATCAGCTTTTTAGACCTGGACTTGTATTGGACTGAGCTCTCGTAATTCTGACATCTATGCATGTACAGATGGCGTTTGGACATTTTGTTGAGCAATCCGAAAAGCATCCTTCTTTCGATAGGATTGTCGATTCGCACATCGATTTTGTAATCAATCCGCTTGAGTGACAAATCAAATCCCTCATCGTCAAACACCGAAGCCATGAGGCAGTTAATTCCGTAGTTTAGGCCTTCAAGATCGTCTTCGCTTATGCGCGCTTTCTTTAGCAGCTTATGAAGATGGCACTTGATGTACATGGACCATTGCAAGTTGTATTTGTTATAAGCGACACAAAAGGTCAAACCAGGTACAGAAAAGCCTATGTCGGCGCTTGTGATTTTGTAGTTGTGGTAGCAGCGAAATTTATTTCTGAAGTATCCAATTTCTTCTCGAGACAAATCGTATCTGAGCTCGAAAGAGTCAATCATTATTTTCAGTCCTTTCTATTTTGTACATATTGGCGGAGAAACAGAGTATATCTTTTAAGGTTTGTAATTACAGGAATCTTTCATAAGTAAATATAGAAATAATGCAGTAAGTTGTACCAATTTTCACATGGATATTAAGGCGCTTTTAGAACAAAAAAGGAGAAATAGGGGCTTATGTTTAATCCCTGATTTCTCCTTTTGTTATGCCTGAGCAACTGTTTAGTCGAATAAGTCGTCATATAATTCATCATTTTCGATTTTGTAAAAATCTAACATATCGCCTCGTTTCTTGTACCGTATGAAACGCTTTATTACTACAATATCCTTTTCGGAATAGTATATGGTTCTTCTTTTATCCAAATCACGCCTACCGTCAGGCAACGGAAGCCTTGATGAACACTGTTTTGAGAATCTGTAATAGTTGTATATCGTCAGCTTGCTCATATTCAGAATGGCAGCCACCTCTGAGATGGTGTAGTATTTTACTCCGGCCTTCACTTTCAATATCGATCCACCTCCTCTGAAAATTTACTGGAAAATTTTGAAATGAAAGAACTAGATAAAAAATCATGTCATGGAATTATAGTAGATTTGCTTTTTTTTATAACTTAAAAATACTAGTAGGGTGTTTGATGAAAATAAGAATGAATCCATATGTTTTTGTCGTATTAAGACCTCGAAAATAGGAGTTTGCAAGCTGCTTAAAGGGTAGAAGTATATATATGAATGTTCTGGTTCAAATTGAACCGGAAAAAATTGGGAGGATATTATGATATTCTACATACTCTTGTTTATCGTTGTATATTTCTATGTGTTGATAAAAAGGAACATGTAGCAAAAAATTCATTATCGAAGAGAGTAAATGGTCATATCCAAGCTAAAAGTTAGAAGCTGATAGCTCCGCCTTATTTTTGCTAAAATTAATTTGACTCAAATAGGTTTTAGTAAAACGAGTTTTAGTATTACTGCAAAAGTGGTATAATAATACTATGAAAGGCAGGTGGTTATAATGTGGCAAATGGAATTTGTCAACCGCAAACAGGAATTGAATACCTTGAAAAGCGAATACGAGGCCGAGAGATCTTCTTTGGTGATAATATATGGCAGAAGAAGAGTTGGAAAAACGAGGCTTATTCATGAATTCATAAAGGACAAAGACGCTTTCATGTTTATGGCTACCGAAGAAAGTGAAAAAGAAAATCGTATGAGCTTTAAAAGCGCCCTGGCAGATCACTTAGATCATCCACTTCTTAGGGAAGTTCAAGATTTATCTTGGGAAGCAATGTTTAAGGAGCTTGTTAGAAACATAGGCGACAAAAAAAAGATAGTCGTTATTGATGAATTTCAGTACATCGGAAAAAACAATAAAGCCTTCCCGTCAATATTTCAAAAAATTTGGGACACAATCTTGGCGAGTAAAAATATAATGGTCATTTTGTGCGGTTCAGTCATTTCAATGATGAAGGAACAAACATTAGATTACTCCAGTCCTTTATATGGAAGGCGTACAGCTCAAATCGTTGTAAAGCAGATTAGTTTCGAGCACTACAAAGAATTCTATTCAGAGGAAGAGCAAGTTGACCTTATCAAGAAGTACGCACTCACCGGAGGAGTTCCTAAATATATCGAAACTCTTCGCGATTTTAAAACTTTCGAAGAAAAATTAAGTGAAATAATTCAAAACAAGAACAGTTACTTATACGAAGAGCCCTATTATTTGCTGAGCAAAGAAGTTCCTGATATTGGTACTTACTTTTCGGTGCTAAAAACAATCGCACTGGGAAAAGTCAAGCCGTCTGAAATATCGGCCCAACTAGAACTTAAAGTGGCTAATCTGGTTCACTACTTTAAAGTCCTTAGGGATATGGATATGCTTGTCAGGGAAACTCCCGTCACCGAGCAAAATCCTGAAAAAAGCAAAAAGGTAATATACCGCATAACCGATAATTTCGTCGCATTTTGGTTCAAATATGTATATCCACATCGCCTGTACATCGAAACGGGGCAATCAGAAGAGATCGCTGAATTAGCATTAGAAAAAATCGTAGAGGAACATGTAAGTTATGTATATGAAATGATCGCCAGAGAATATGTAATTAGAAACTGGTACAAGCTTACAGGGCATCGCTACGGGAAAATAGGCAAGTGGTGGGACAAACATGAAGAAATCGACATTGCTGCAATAGATGAGGGTGAGAACAGAATCCTATTGGGCGAATGCAAGTATAAGGAGAGTACAGTGGGGCTTAAAGAATATAAAGATCTGGTCAGAAAAAGCTCACTGGTTAAATGGGGTAAAGCCGGGCGCAAGGAAGAGTATGTTTTATTTAGCAAAAGCGGATTCAGTGAGGCGCTGGATGAACATGCAAAAACCGATGAAAACCTGACATTAGTAAAACTTCAATAAGGTTACACCAAGAAGCTTGATAATAATCAGGCCGTTTTCTTCTGCTTGTTAAATGCCCCACGGTTCTACCGGGGGGTTCCAAAAAGCTTTAGCTATGGGTATGGGAAAAAATATGCTTAAAGAACAACAAAAGGAGAAATAGTGGGCTGCTGTTCAATCTCTAATTTCTCATTTTGTTATGCCATAGCAACTGTTTAGTCGAATATGTCATCGTTTTGAGAATCTGTAGTAATCATTAGTCGAATATGTTGATTTTTTAATAAGAGACTAGTGTCGAAGTAGAAATTACGGTGTCGAAGTAGAAATGCCATTTACAAAAATCACCTGCAATTTTCAAATCCCAGCTTTTCTTGGCATAATATATCCCATGGAATATCCAAGTAAAGGAGGCGGGAGAATGACAAGCAGGGCTTCATTGAACCATGCGTATGCAATACTTGAAAACAAAAAGCATCACAAGTTCAGAGATGTCTGAAGACATCTCTGTCGCTGCGCCGTTTAGGTCAAAAAAGACGCAAGGCTTGAAGCTGTATATTAAATACTCCCGGAATAGAGTGAGCTAGGCTTTAGCTTGAATAGCATCAGAGCCTGAAAATAGATATTAACAAAAAAAGACAATTAAAGGTTATGCTAGTTGTCTTTTTTGTGCGAAGTACCGATTCGCAGTAATTAGTCCAGGATTTGTAGTTAAAAGTACCGATTCGTAGTAAATGGTCTAGGATTCGTAGTAAATGGTCTAGGATTCGTAGTAAATGGTCTAGGATTCGTAGTAAATGGTCTAGGATTCGTAGTAAATGGTCTAGGATTCGTAGTAAATGGTCTAGGATTCGTAGTAAAAAGCATTGGATTCGTAGTAAAAAGCATTGGATTCGTAGTGAAAAGTGTGGATTGTTTTTATAAGGCTCTGAGGCCATCATTGAAAGAATAAATCAATAAATACAGATTGTGGAATTTTTTGTTTTTGCTGTATGCATCTAAAAACCAGTGTATACAACGGTTTAGGGCTGTATACATAAGATTCTCAGCGAATAGACTTGAAAAATCTTTTCTCTTCTGAAATATCATTAAAACCATGCTATAATATACATCTACATTCGACAGGAGGGCGAAGCCGATGAGAAAGAAAAACCGCAAATGCAAGTACCTGTACAGCTCTCTGAATTATAATGAACCCATTGTATTCTATGGGAAAAAGCCAACTCCAAGCCAGAAGGTGCTCGCTGACAATCTCTTCGACCTACTCGACCAAATGGAGGCCATCCTAGGCATCAAGAAAAGAATCGAGAAAAGCGGGCGTGAGGAGCTAGAATGCGATGATTATGGCATATAGGGAGGTGGGAGCATGGACCAGAGAGAAGAAAGCGCAAGCGAGATTGTTGAACGAATCTGCAAGATGCTCGAGACTGAAACAGCATGGGCTCAGGCCCTCATAGCCAGGAACGAACAGGCTTTTCGAATTCCCGAAATCACTCCTTCGGATTGGCCCAGCCCTGAACAGCTTGGGCGCAATGTGCTTCGATGCCTGAATGAGCAGGGGAAGAAGCCAAGCGAGCTGATGACTGCTCTGGAGTGCTCAGAGGAGTCGATGGCAGCGTTTTTCGCAGGGAAGAGAAAGACGACAGCTGATGAGCTTATTGATATGGCTGACTTTCTGGGGATGGAAACATTCGACATGGTATATATCCATATCGAAGAACCGGATCCAAGCGATTCCACGAGCGTCTACGAGCGTGCTACATATCGCATCGCTCGAAATATATTGCAATCAATGATTCGCCAAAACATGAGCATCTCGGAACTCGCCGGCAAACTCAATGTAAGCGAAAGTGTCATCCGCAAAACTGTCTTTGGCCAGAAAGCTTTTCGCGCCGACGAGCTGAAGCTCCTTGCAGCTGCGTTGCACACGCCGGTAATCGACATCTTGTATGGCCAGGGCTCAATTGACACTGATACATTTGAACGGTATGTTGTTCAGTATTCCAAAGACACGCAAGATTTTCTTCGATTTCGATATATAACACACAGAAAATAGCCGTAACGCAAAAATGTTACGGTTATTTTTTGCGTTAAAGACGAGAAAATTTCATAGATAATGGAATTTAAAATCAAAAAGAATATCGTCTCATTTCGGGGGTAATTAAAGAATAGTAATTGAATAGGAAGAGAAAGGTGGTTTGAAAAATGGCTACAATTATTGTTCATGCAGGAGATTTTTTAAAGGGAGATGGAATGTATCTGAATGGAGAGTTAATCTTAAAAACAGAAGAGCATAAGTTTGTAGGAGAATCAATTTCGGAGAAACAACTTGAATTTATTGAAATAGCTTCAGAAGAAAATGTGAAAAAGCTAGGAGGAACACTTGGTTGGGGAGCTATTGGGGGAGTTGCACTTGGACCAGTGGGATTATTGGCAGGACTACTCATGGGTGGGAAGAAAAAGCAAGTCACATTTATTGCAAAATTCAAAGACGGAAGGAAACTGCTTGCTTCAACTGATAGTAAAACTTTTACGAATTTGCAAGCTGCATGTTTTTAGACACAGATAAATTTAGGTTTTATTATATTAAAAGTATCAGCGGATGCTGCTCCTTTTTTGGTTTCTTAATTAGATTAGATTCCTCGCGGATTTTCAAAATAATTAATTTCGTCGAAAGTAACATTTTAAATAAAAGATTACATTCGATAAAATGGCCTGATGCATTGCAGTTGAATGCATGGAAAGGTTTTAAGGTATTAGAAGTTTGGAATGTTGTTTTTGAATGCAATGTTTGCTATGATAAAAGCATAAAACATTACATTTGAAAGGTTGTGGCTAAATGGCGGTTGAACCTATGAAAGACATGGCAACTGTTGGGAAATTCTTAAAGCACCTTAGCGGAAATACCTTTTTTGATGAGAGAAATCACCTCATGGCAAAGTTCCAGCTCAACACGGGGTTAAGAATATCTGATGTTGTGAAAATAAGACATAATGACATATTCCATGAGAACGGAAATTTTAAGCAGTATTTTGAATTACGGGAAAAAAAGACCGACAAGGCGAAGAAAATAAAGCTTAATGACTCTATAAAGAAGGAGCTCAAAAGCTTTTCAAAAGAGCACGGACTTTCGGGGGAGGATTATTTCTTCAGGAGCAGGAAGGGAGCGTCTCATATAACAACGGTCCAAGCTTATAGAGCGCTCAAGGAAGCAGCAAACGCGCTGAAGATAGAGGATTTTGGAACGCACAGTCTAAGAAAAACCTGGGGATACTGGACATACAAGGCCAGCAAGTACAACATAGCCCTCATTATGGATACATTCAACCACTCTTCCGAAAGGATAACATTGAGATATATTGGAATCACACAGGAGAGCAAGGACGAATTGTATAGCTTGGTACAATTTTAAGGTTCGATTACATTATCAGAGACATAAAAAGAAGCAGCGTTGCTTTACAAGCTGCTTTTTTTGTATTCAAAATCAACTAACAATTCCATTACGATGGAATTATTTTGCGAAACAGCAGTTAATTCTATCGTAATGGAATTAACCGCAAAAATAATAAATTGTTTTTAGCGGGCTTCAAGGAGTCTGCTTTTGTCTGTAATTACATTATATTTGGAAACAATTCGGATAATTTACTCCGCCAATTTTTTGAGAGCCTCGTAATTTTCTTCGATTGTCTCATCGATAAGGCGTTCGATAAGCTCTCTGTTCCTATTTTTGAAAAATTTTATGAGCGCTATTACATCTTCCTGCTGTTCATCAGATAAGCTCTGGAAGTCAGCTAGCAATTCTTCTGATATTTCCATTGTATATCAATCCTTCCGTCTGTTTTGTGTATCTGATTTTTGTTGTTAAGAATAGGGTACCATAATATTATACATGATGAAATATTTTGTGAATTAGGAGGTGCTGCATATGTGCTATAGCGAACTGAACATGCCTTTAGACGAACTTGAGGAGCAATACTTTGAGGAGATGGCTGAAGAAATGGACTACATCGACGAACTTATCCTTGAGGAGAGGATGCAGGAATTGGCAGATGTGGAGGAGTGGATATGGTGAAAAGAGGACAGCAGCTAACTAACAGGAAAATTATGCGGGTGATACCCAGAGATGACTATTCGCTGTTGCTGTATTTCGATAACGGCGAGCTTAAGGTATATGACATGCGGGATGACATGAAAGGAGTCCTTGAGATTTTGAAGGACCTCGAGAAATTCAGGGAAGTATTCATTGATGAATTCGGTTGCATAGCATGGGATATAGATCCGATGGTTGATTCGGCAACGCATCACGACAACCGTATAGACCTCTGCACTGATGAAGTCTACATGTACTCTGAGCCGTGGGGTCTGAAACTAGGCATGAACGACAGGGAAAAGGGCGAATATTTGAAGTCGATGGCGGAACTGCTCGAATCCAAGATAGAAATACGGCCAAGAGAATATGAGAGCAGAGACGATGCGACAATCAGGGCGATTATCGACGAAACCATCCAGAATAATCTGGAGAACATGTACAAGGAGCTAAGCCGGACAAAGAGCAGCGTGCTAAAAATGGATGCTGTGCAAGAATGGCATTCCTATGAGCTGCATGAATTGCGGGTGGCAATTGAGATGCTGCAAAGGGAAACCGAGGCGATTAGGAGGCTACACGAGGAGCAGAACAGCATATTGCTGCGTATATTAGAGAAAACAGAGTAAGTGAAAGAGTGAAACAGGTCGATGAGGCCTGTTTTTTTATATTATCTTATGGCATCAATTGAAAAGAATCTTGATTTGGAATTGGTCAAGTTGTGAGTTGAAAAATGTCTGGAAAACAGCGCAAATATTTTCGAGCCATGCTAAAATTATTATGTTATGTATCAAAAGACATATAGAATGCGTAAAACATAAGATGAACAACATGATTAATCCTAATTTCGGAGCCATGCCAAAATAATCATGTTTTGTATAACAAAACAATGTATAGAATGCGTATAACAAAAGATGAAATACATGATAAATCCAAAATGACAAAAAAAGGAGGCAGTTTTGACGGAAGAGAAAAATGAATCTGCTGTAAAGAGCGCAGAAATGGAAACAAGAGAGTATGGTGTTAAGCAGTTTAATACTAGAGTACGGGAAATCGACAGAGACAAGTACACTAAGATGGCAAGTGATATGAATATACCTCAACATGCGCTTTTTACTAAACTGATTGACACCTTCATGAAGATGGAGTCTCTCGAAGGGGTATCTGAAGACAGGAAAGCACAAGCTGAGGAACTACAAGGGCATCTTGATAGGGTGATATCTATATTTTCTGACCTGCTAATATCGACAGATAATGTGAAAGAGAGCATGAGGAACCGGGTTGCTGAGATGATGGCAGAAAAAGAATCCGACATGAAGATTCTTCGTGAGAAGATGGAGGCCGTGCAGCAGGAAAAGAATGAAGCAAAACATGAAAACAAGCAGCTGATGGAACGGAAGTCTGAAATGGAAAAGATTGTAGCCGGATTCGACGAGTTCAAAGACTCGTTGTATAGTCAAATCAATGCGCTTGAAGCAAGCATTGCTGAAAAGGATAAGACTATATTATGCCAGAGTGCGACAATAGCAGACATGGAACTATACAAGAAACAGCTTGATGAGTTCCGTAAGGGTATTGCGGCTCAAGAAGACCTGACAAAAGAAAAAGAGAGCGAAATTGCTGCCAAAGAGAAAGAACTTGCTTCGAAAAATAATGAGGTTGAAAAATTAAAGCTATTAATTGACAGCCTTAATGAGAAGCTTGACACTAAAATTCTAGAATTAGCGGAACAGCGAAGCCAAGGCAAGGACATCCAAGCAATGCTCCGGGGAGAAATAGACAGACACTGCATCAGCATAAGCAATCTTGAATCAAGAATCGAGGATTTGTCTGACGCAGGGAAGGTTATGGTCGAGCAGATGAGAGCAGAGCAGGATGCGAGAGCTGCAAAGGAACGAGAAGTCATGGCACTAAAAGAGAAACTTGAAAGACAGTTTTATGAGCTTCAAAAAAAGGAGTCTTCAATCGTTGAATTCGAGAAAAAAACCGCCGATCTTGAAACCGTTTTAAAGGCAAAGGAAAAAGAATCCATGGAGCTATCCCAGCAAATCCAAAAGCTAATTATTGAGTTGGCGGCGGAGCAGGAGGCAACGGCCGCAAAGAAAAGGGAGATTTCGGAGCTCAACAAGAAAATCCAAAAAAACGCTGAAGAGTTTGAGAATCTGATGAAAAACTCTAAAGAGATTGAGGTTTCGGAAAAGGCTCTTTTAACCCAGTTGAAAAAGGAGCAAGCCTCAATTGTCAGGGTGGAAAAGGAAAAGGCAGAATTAACAAAGAAGCTTGAAAAGCAAGCGGAGGAAGTTGGAAAGCTCAACAAGAAAGTACTCGAACTAGAGAAAAAGATGAAAAAACCTGCTGGGCGAGTAAGTGCAAAGTCTTCTGCACAATAATGCATTCCTGGTTCAATATGAACCAGGAATAACATAGACACAAACCTATATGAGATAGAAAAAAGGAGATGCAAATAAATGGTAGAAAGAAAACAAGAAGTAACTCAAAAGGGTAATAAACCGCAAAGGTTATGTTTGCGTAAGCGGGTTTTTTCCGAGACAAACGATAGGCGGATAGAGGACTTGAAAAAAGACTATGATGCAAACAGGTTGGAGTTGCAGCCGGATTTCCAACGGCTCTATGTTTGGAATGATTCGCTAGCTTCATTCCTTGTGGAATCAATATTATTGAATATGCCCATAGAAACGATATATACAGCCATAAATCCGGAAACTTTTAAGGAAGAAGTGGCAGATGGACAGCAGAGGCTAACCTCGGTTTTCAGGTTTATGAGGGATGAATTCGCATTGAGAGGATTGACTGTGCTAGAGCACCTTAACGGTAAAAAATTCTCTGAACTTAACAGGGAAGAGATTTGCAGTTTTCTAAGATACACATTCTCGGTAACTCAAATAAAAGCTAATTCAGATCCGAGGATAAAATACGAAATTTTCATAAGGTTAAATTCATAGGATAATAACTTAATGAAGCAGGAACTGCAATTGCTAAGACAGAAAAAAGAAAAGGCAGCGCTATCGAAGAAGCTTGAAAATTAAGTTAATGAACTTGCAAAGACTCCTGCCGAACAATGCACTCTGGTTCTATATGAACCGAAAGAATCTCGGTACAAGCGGATAATTGCTTGCTATATAAGCACTTGTTAATGGTGAAATGGTATTCGAGACAAGTATCGTAGCTTATTAATAATAGAGGAATCAATATAAAGAGATGAGAAAAATATGGGAAATAACAATAACCAGGGAATAACACCCTGGTTTTTTGTTGAAAACAAGGCATTAGGGAATATTTAGGTTGCTGTGCGACCATAATGGTCCCTTAGGTGTATCACCTATGCGCGCATAGCGTGGAAATATTTAGGTTGCTAGTGGTCCTTCGGGTGAGTCCCCTAGGTGACCATAATGGTCCTTTGACATGGTAATATTTAGGTTGTCATGCGACCACTTTGGTCACACAGCTATATAATGCAATAAATAATATGGCCATCCTGAATAGGCAAGGGTGGATCATATATGAGTATCATCGAACAGAAGGTGTTAACGATGCCTTTGCACTTGCAGCATATGAGTTGGTTACATATATATGATAAAGCACTTGAAGATATATGGCATATTCTTGGCAGAATTACAGAAAAATGTGAGTAACACTCCTAAGAATGGTATAATTAAAAAGTGGATGTAAATTTTGAAGGAAGTGATGTTAAATGAAGAAATATTCGGCTGGTATAGTATCAAGACCGACACTTATGAGAGAGTCAATTATAATTGCATCCCTTATGAATCAAGGATTAGACGGCAAGGATATAAAACATAAAATCATAGAAGAAAATTATTTGAAGCTATCGTCGTTGAGGAGAAAAAAAGAAATTTCTTCGACAATATGTTCCCGACTTAAGGAGCTTGATGCAAATGAAATAAATATTTTAGTCGAGGGGAGCATGGAAGAAAAAAAGCAGATGGTGTTAGTATCGATATTAAAATACGACAGGCTTTTCATGGAATTTATCCTGGAGGTTTATCTGGAAAAGATAAATATTGCACAACTTGACCTAAAGGAGTCTGACTTCAACAGTTTTTTTAGAAGGAAAGCCGAGCAGAGTGAAATAGTGGCAAAATGGAAAGTTAAGACAGTAGGTAAGGTGAAGCAGTTGTACAAAAAAATACTCACCGAGTTGGGCTTCATAAAATCCAACGGCAAAGAATACGAAATAGTCATACCTATTGTATCCGAAAGCTTTAAAAGCGCTATATCGAATGAGAGCGCCGAAATCAAGAAACTGTTTACAAGGGGGCAGGGTATTTGAAGAAAATATACAAGAGGCTAGATAAGCTGTTTGAAGTGATAAAAAGTGAAAAATTCAGGCAAAACAAGGGGCTTGGAAACGAAATAGGATTCCACATATTCGATTATGATCCAGAGGACGAGATGATAGTAAGAAGTGGGATCCAGTTCATAAAGGAGAAGTCCAGGAACGAGGAATTCAACATTCAGGAATTCGACCTTTATGATGTCATGATGAGGATATTGGATGAGAAGAAATTTCTGGATAAGACTTTCGACATGGAGGAGAGGAAGGGTACTGACAAGATACTCGAACCCCTCAGAAGGACGATGCGCATAAACCAAAAGGACGACCTTATTGTAGAGTATATAAGGAGCCATATAGACAGCAACTCAATAGTGTTTCTTACAGGCGTGGGTAAGGCGTGGCCTATCATAAGATCCCACACGGTGCTCAATACCCTCCACTCCGTTGTTGAAAATGTCCCACTGGTAATGTTTTTCCCGGGAACCTACAACGGACAAACTCTAATCTTGTTCAACGAATTCAAGGACGACAACTACTACAGGGCCTTCAGGCTTATAGAAAGGTAGGCAAAGAGAATGATTATAAAAGATATATTTAGCAAGAAAATAGACAGGGATATCAAAGGCGTTATAAAGATAGGTCAGGAAGACAATCTCAGCATTACACAGGAGCTTGAAGAGTATGTGGTTACGAGAGAGCTCAGAGCCCACATAGATAAGTTCTTCAATGCGTACAAAAAAGGAATAGACGGACATACCGACAAGATGGGCGTATGGATATCGGGCTTCTTCGGTTCAGGTAAGTCCCACCTGCTCAAGATTCTTTCTTACCTTCTGGAAAACAAGGATGTGGAGGGTCACAGGGCGGTAGAATATTTCGACGACAAACTGGAAGACCAGATGCTGCTTGCGGATATGAAAAGAAGCGGTGAGCTGAGCAAGGATGTAATCCTTTTCAACATCGATTCAAAGGCTGACTCAGACTCAAAAATGAACAAGGAGGCCATAGTCAAGGTCTTCAACAAAGTGTTCGACGAGCACCTTGGATACTGCGGAAGCATACCATGGCTTGCAGAGCTTGAGAGAAAGATAGACAAGGAAGGCACCTACGGCGCATTCAAGGAAAGATTCAAGGAAATCAATGGAAGCGAATGGGAAAGCGCGAGGAGTGATTTTTACTTCATAGAGGATGAAATAGTCCAGGCTCTTTCGGAAGCCACATCAATAACAGAGGATGCAGCGAGGAACTGGTACAACAAAGCCCAGGAGCACTACACCCTCAGCGTTGAAAAATTCGCAGAAAAGGTAAAGTCGTATATTGAATCCAAGGGAAGTAACCACCATGTGATATTCCTCGTTGATGAGATAGGTCAGTACATAGGCGACGATACGGGCCTTATGCTTAATCTCCAAACAGTCACTGAAGACCTGGGGACGATGTGTGGCGGCAAGGCATGGATAATAGTGACATCGCAGCAGGCAATAGACTCGGTTATTAAGGTCAAGGGGAGCGACTTTTCAAAGATACAGGCCAGGTTCGATACTAGACTCAGCCTGTCATCAGCGAATGTAGACGAGGTTATAAAAAAGAGGCTGCTTGTAAAACAAGGGGACAACGGAGCAGAAGACATACTAAGGCTCACATACCAGGAGAAGGAGTCGATAATAAAGAATCTCCTAATATTTTCTGCAAACACTCCTGAGATGAAAAGATACAAGTCCGAGGATGACTTTGTAGATGTGTATCCGTTTGTGCCATACCAGTTCTACATGCTGCAGGAGGTATTCAACTCAATAAGAATTCATGGGGCAAGCGGCAAAAGCCTTTCGGAAGGAGAAAGATCGCTGCTTTCAGCATTCCAGGAATCTGCAGTGAGATTCAAGGACAGCGAAATAGGCATGATTATGCCATTCCATGCGTTCTACCACACGATAGAATCCTTCCTTGACCACGACATAAGGATAGTGATAGAGCAGGCGAAGGACAATGAGCGGCTCAACGATTTTGATGTGGATGTCCTAAGGCTGCTATTCCTCATAAAGTATCTCGGGGACAAACTTCCGCCGAATCTAGAAAACATAACAACTCTGATGGTTGACCATATCGATACAGACAAGCTTGCTTTGTCCAAAAAGGTTGAAGAATCCCTTGTAAGGCTTCACAGGGAGGCTATCATACAGAAAAACGGCGATGCTTATATATTCCTAACAAATTCGGAGCAGGACATCAACCATGAGATTAAGAACATGCCCGTAGATTACTCGGAGGTCATAAAGAGCCTGTCTGCTGTGGTGTTCGACGGGCTGCTAAACGCTGACAACAAGTTCGCATATACAAAGGACCACATTTTCACATACAACCATAAGTTCGACAGTGATTTCTACTCGTCGCAAAAGGGCGAGATGACACTCCACATAGTTACGCCATCATTTGCCGGCAGTGATGACGAGGACAGTCAACTCAAGATGATGACTACTCAGGACAACAGCGTGATATTCAGACTGCCTGACATGATGGGCTACTTTGATGAGATGGAGGAAGCCATACAGATCGAGTCGTATCTTAGAAAAAGCTCAGTATCCACAATCCCGGAGGTTGAAAGGATAAAGCTGGCAAAAAGCGAGGAGATAAAGGCCAGGAAGGCCAGGGTTGCAGAGCAGCTAGGAACTGCTATTTCAAGAGCTACTATATACGCCTACGGACAAAAACTCGACATAAAGGAAAAGTCTCCTCAGTCAAGGATAGATGAAGCATTTAGGGTTCATGTTGAGAACAAGTACTCGAAGTTGGGAATGATGGTTCCTTTTGTGTTCAGCAAAGCCAACTATTCGGAAATACTAAAAGAGGATACTCAGAATGTGATGCCTGGCACTATGTCAAACAAACAGGCCTACGATGAGATACTTACGCATATTGATAACATGGATAAAATGAGCATTCCAATTACCATTAAGTCGATTGTTGAAAAATACACTAGGGACCCATATCACTGGCGAGATGAGGACATAAAGGGTCTTGTGCTTAGAATGCTAAATTTCCAGGAAATAAACCTTATTTACGGAAGTGAGCATCTCGACAGAAAGGAAATAGAAAAGTTAATTGGTCTCATATCTAAAGACAGCAATCTTGAGAGCATAAAGGTTAAAAAGAGAATCAAGACCTCGGGTGAATTGCTGAAAGTCGCTAGAGATGTGGCAAAGAAAGCGTTTAATTCACCTTACATGCCTGATGACGAAAACTCTTTGATGCATAATTTAAAGGAGCTTGTCAGCCAGGAAAAAGATGGCATAGTAAACATGCTCAGGAGATATGAAGGTGAAATTCCATATCCGGGAAGAGACATACTGCTCGAGGGCAAGGAGTTGCTTGAGGAGTTGCTATGTATAAACGATGAGCCGGTATTCTTTAAGAGAGTGAACGAACTCAAGGATGATATTGAAGTTTATGCAAAGGAAGCGGAGGATGTCAAAGATTTCTTAAAAAACCAGGCAAAGTACTTTGATGAAGCTTACAGGCAGACAAAAATATTCGACAAGAATAAAACTTATGTGTCCGATAAAGAAGCCATTTCGACAGCAGAGCAGATGCAGACAATCATAGACATGCCATGTCCCTACGGACACATAACAAAACTTGTAGAGCTTAGGAGCAAGTTTGTAGAAATATTTGGAGACCTTCTTGAAAAGGAATCAGAGAGCATAAGAGGTGTTGTCCAGGATAATCAGAAATCTACAGAGAGCTATCTGGATTCATTAGACCTGCCTGCTGATGTAAAGACAAGACTTCAGGGCAAGATTTCGAAGGTATTCCAAAAGATAATAAGAGAGCTTGAAGCCACAGACACATTCGTCGATGCAATATACAAAAAAGACGAGGCAGGTAAGGCAAAGGAAAACCTGATAAACGAAATGGATGCTGAGTTTGAAAAAATCGTGCCCATATATGGGACTGTGCCATCACCTCCTAAAAAGCAGATTAAGAAGATAAGCCTAACATCGCTAGCCCACGGGCTCAAGGATGTAGAAAGTGAAACCGATCTTGATGAGGTGATAGCAAGGTTCAAGGAATTTGTATTGAAGGAGATGGAAGAGAACACAGTAATAAAATTCATATAGAGGGGATGAAGCTGTGAATAAGGCAGCCATTAAGAATTTTTCGGTCAGGGCAAGAAGAAAGCTGATTGAAGACATAACACATAAGGCTTATTCCCTTGGGATAAAGGGAAACGGCAAATACAGCGAGATAGAGATATTTGAAGGGGGATTCCGAATCAAGGAATCCCTGTCAAGGATATTCTCCAAGGAGGAAGCGGGCCAGAGAGATGCTCTCATAAATCAAATAGAGCTTAAAGGGTTTGAACAGGTCATAGAGGAAGTGTCATATACATGGTTCAATAGAATCATCGCCATAAGATTCATGGAGGCAAACGACTATCTTCCGGCGAAAGTCAGGGTACTCTCTTCGTCAACCTCCGGCAAAACAGAGCCTGACATAATTTCGAAGATATACGACTATGTAGAAGAATTTAGTTTGGACAAGCAGAAGGTGTTCGAGCTAAAAGAAAGCCACAGGGATGAGGAGCTCTTCAAATATGTCTTTGTAAGGCAGTGCAACAAGCTCGGGGAGATAATGCCGGGCGTATTCGAGGAAATAGCCGACTACACGGAGCTCCTTCTTCCAGACCATCTGCTTGTCAGTGATTCTGTAATAAGGGAGCTTGTGGAGACAATAGAAGAGGACGACTTTAGGGAGCAGGTCGAGATAATAGGCTGGATGTATCAGTACTATATATCTGAGAAGAAAGCCGAAGTTTTCGACAGACTAAACAATAAAAAAGAGAAGGTAACAAAGGAAAACATCCCTGCAGCAACCCAGCTATTTACACCAAAATGGATAGTAAAGTACATGGTGGAAAACTCGCTTGGCAGGCTATGGCAGGAATCGCATCCTGATGAAGACCTTAAAAAGGGCTGGGAATACTACATAGAGTCGACGGAGCAGGATGAGGATGTAAAAAGAAAGCTTGATGAATTAGTAGATCCAAGCCTCACACCTGAGAACATAAAGGTACTGGACCCAGCAATGGGCTCAGGCCACATACTTGTGTATGCATTCGATTTGCTCTATGACATATATCTTTCGAGAGGCTATCGTGAAAAAGATATACCAAGGCTTATACTTGAAAACAACCTATACGGGCTCGACATAGACGACAGAGCGGGGCAGCTTGCTACATTCGCTCTTCTTATGAAAGCTAGGAGTAAAAATAAAAACATACTCAACAAGCCACTAAGTCTAAATGTGTGCGCCATACAGGAAAGCAATGGCTTTCCAAAAGAAGCTATAGATTATTTGGTAAATCCGAATGCTACACAGTTGGAAAAGAATGTCCGCAGGGATGAGGTAGAATATTTGCTCAAGGTGTTTAGCGACGCAAAGGACTATGGATCAATAATCGAAGTTAAGGAGATAGACTTTGATTCTATAGAAAAAAGACTGGATAAGATAAGAAGCGGAGACACAAGTGACTTGTTTGAACTACAGTATAAAAATGTAATACTGAGCGTAATTCCAGACCTTGTTAAACAGGCAAAGCTGATGAGCAGAAAGTATGATGTGGCGGTTACAAACCCTCCGTATATGGGTCGTAACAATATGAATTTAAAGTTAAGCAAATACCTGGATGATAATTATAAAGATTCAAAGAGTGATTTATTTGCTGTATTTATGGAATCTTGCTTTAATAGCTTAAAAGGCCACGGTCGTTATGGAATGATTAATCAGCATTCCTGGATGTTTCTTTCAAGCTATGAGAAATTGAGAGATAAGATTATTGCGGATTCGACAATAGAATCAATGATACATCTTGGACCAAGAGCATTTGAAGAGATTGGTGGAGAAGTCGTTCAGTCAACTTCATTTGTAATAAGAAAATCAATGTTAGATAAGTATAAAGCTGAATTTATTAGGGTTATAGATGAAACCACAGCAAACGGAAAAGAAACAATGGCAATTGAGGCCGTAAGAAACTCGAAAGTGGATTATAGATATTCTACATGTTCATCCAATTTCTTAAAAATCCCTGGAAGTCCGATTGCATATTGGGCTACTCAAAATGAAATTGAAATATTCGAAAAAAACAAAATTTGTGAATTTACAGAAACTAAATCAGGAATAATGACAGGAAATGATGATTTGTTTTTAAAATTATGGTATGAGGTGGATGTTAACAATATTAAATTTGATTGCGAAAATGCAAATCAAATGAACAATTATAAATGGTTTCCAATAAATAAAGGTGGTAACTTCAGAAAATACTATGGTAATTTGGAATATTTGATCAATTTACAGAATGACGGGGAAGACATAAAAAAAACATCAGTCAATTATCGATTAAGAAATAAAAAATATTATTTCAAAGAAGGCATAACATGGTCAAGAATAACATCAACTAAAATTGGATTTAGAGTGAGCCGAATAGGAAATATTTTTGGTGATGCTGGACCATGTATTTTCCCACAGAATACAAATAATAAATATTTGTTAGGATTTTTGGTGACAAAGATAGTTAAAAAATTACTTGAAATTCAAAATCCCACAATGAATTTTCAAGTAAGAGATATCGAAGCGATGCCATTTATTATAGATAAAGATAAAGAAAAAATTGTAACCAAATTGATTGAAAGAAACATAGATATTTCACAAAAAGATTGGGATTCATTTGAAACTTCGTGGGATTTCAAAGTACATCCTATTCTTCAACAGAAAAGTGATTTAAAGTTGATTTCTATAGCTTTCAATAATTGGTCTGAATTTGCACAAAGTCAGTTCAATCAACTTAAAGCCAATGAAGAAGAGCTTAACCGCATATTCATAGACATATATGGCCTTCAAGATGAGCTTACTCCAGAAGTAGTTGATGAGGATATAACTATAAGCAAAGCAGATGCTGAAAGGGAGATAAAGTCATTCATATTATACGCAGTTGGCTGCATGTTAGGTCGTTACTCGCTCGATGAAGAGGGGCTCGTGTTCGCAGGTGGAGAGTTCGACATTGGAAGATACAAAAGCTTTATGCCGGATGACGACAATGTCCTTGTAATCACTGAGGAGGACTATTTCGAGGATGACATAGCCAACAGGTTCGTTGAATTTGTAAAGGTTTCCTTCGGCGCTGAAACGCTCGAGGAGAATCTTAACTACATCGCGAATGTCCTTAACCCTAATGCCAAGGATGCTGCAAGGAATGTAATACGCAAATACTTCATTAAGGATTTTTACAAGGACCATATCAAGACATACAAGAAAAGGCCAATATACTGGATGCTTGACAGCGGGAAAGGCAACGCCTTCAAGGCGCTTTTCTACCTGCACAGGTACGACAAGTCCACAATAGCAAGGATAAGGACTGAATACCTGCACAGGCTCCAGAAGATGTATGAAAACGATATTGAAATCACAAGGAACTCTTCGGAAAGCGGCGACGCCAAGAGCAAAAAGCGCATAGAAAGCCTGAATAAGAAGCTCACCGAGCTGCAGGAATACGACAAGGTTGTGGCCCACATAGCCTACAAGCAGATAGAGCTGGACCTTGATGACGGCGTGGATGTGAACTACGAGAAATTCCAGGATGTAGAGGTGCCGCAGGGCGAGGGCAGAAAGCCGCTTAAGGCAAATCTGCTGGCGAAAAGGTAGGTGATACGGTGAACATAAGCGAGACACTAAGAGGGATGCTTGAAAAGGCTCCTGAAAACGGAAACAAGAGAAATATTGTGTTCTGGTACGATGCCAAGAAGGAATTCGAGGAAGAGATAGACAACCTATCCCTTGGGAATGCCAGAGTGCTAAAGCTTACAAATAGCAACAGCTTCAGGATAAAGCACATAATAGAGTCGGAGGACACCGAGTCCAACTTTCTCATATACTCACCAGACGAGAAGCCTGAAAACAGGCACAACTGGCTGCTTGACATAAGCAAATACTCCCAGGAGTTCAACACAGACAGGGCAGTATACGAAATGAGAAGGATGGGTCTTGAAGACGATGCACTGCTTCCTGTATTCAAGAAGAACATAGGCTTTTTCGGCAACAAGAAGAGGGTGGACAAACTTCAGTCATTCGAGATTAAGGAATGCACTCCAGAGTACATGGAGACTGCTTTTGTGTCGGCCCTGTTCAATATGAAGGCGCCCGACCTTGACGAGATAGTAAGGAAGCTCATGGCGGAGAGCCTTGCAAACGAGCAAAAGCTCATAGGAGAAGTCAGAAAATACGGCGACTTGAACGCCCTCTATGACATACTAAGGAGTAGGTTCGGATATTCCAGCGAAGTCTTCGACATGGAGGAGTTCATAGCAATGCTCATGTACACCGACTTTTCCTACGACTTCAAGGGCAAGCTGCCAAAGGAGCTTGACAGCCTAAGGTCAAAGAAGATGAGCGAGGTTGTAGTCTTCATGGACGAACTCCTAAGCAACTCAAACTACAGGGACACATTGGAGCAGCTGTCTGAAAAGTATGAAGAGAAGCTAAAAATAAGAGAGCTGATTGAAAGCTCAAACATAGAGGATTTCATATCCTGCGACTCGTTCAAGGCCATAGACGAGGTTATAATAGGCAGGATAGTGAGGAACATCATCGGCGGAGTTGAGGAGTACGACAGGTACATCGGCTACCACAGGGACAGAAGGACTAAGTGCTGGTATTCAAGCTTCAGGGACGAGTATCTGGCCGTTGTAAACGCAATAGAGCTTATAAGGCTGTGCAGGAAGTGGAAGGGCAATCTGGCGATGAAGGACGCAGCCGAGTATTTCACTTCATATGCCGATTCACTCCACATGATAGACCAGCATTACAGGAAGTTCTATTTCCACTACGACAGGATAGAAAACAAGGACATTTTCTCGGATTTGAACGAGCTTGTGGAAAACAGCTATGTCAACGGCTACCTGGACGACCTTTCTATAAACTGGTCAGGCCAGATAGCAAGCGATGGCGGCATAAACCTGGACATGCTCTCTTTCAGGAGGCAGTGGAACTTCTATGACGACTTCGTCAGAAAGCATGTCGACTCGAATGACAGGGTTTTTGTCATAATAAGCGATTCCATGAGGTACGAGATAGCCTCGGAGCTTTCGCAGGAGCTGGAAAAGGAAAGAAGATGCGAGGTCGGCCTTTCACCGGCTGTGGGAGTCGTTCCTTCATACACTCATTTTGGAATGGCTGCTCTGCTGCCACACAGGGAAGCTATGCTAAGCGACAAGCTCGAGATAGCCATAGACGGAGTCAGCTCTGTCTCCACCCAGGGCAGGGAGAAGATACTTCAAAATGCCCATCCGGATGCAATTGCGGTAAGACACTCTGGCATAAAGCACCTCAAGAAGGACGAGCTTAAGGAGCTCATGTCAGGAAAGAAACTCATATATGTATATCACGACACTATAGATGAGGGCGGCCATTCGGGCAGCCCTTTCCAGGCGGCTGAGACCGCCATAGAGGAGATAAAGTCGCTTGTTAGGATGCTGGTTAACTATGTGAGCGCCACTAAGATAATAATAACGGCAGACCACGGTTTTATTTACCAAAGGTCAAAGCTCAAGGAGTACGATAAGCTCTCCAAGCTTAAGACAGAGGCCATACTCGAAGCCGACAGGAGATACATGATCTCCACCGAGGGAGTGGATGACATGAACCTCATGGCCCTGGATTTCGAAAGGGGAATAAAGGGCGCCGAAGGCCTCAAGGTCATAGTTCCAAAAGGCACAATGAGGCTCAAGACGCAAGGAGATGAGGGCAACTATGTCCACGGCGGGGCATCCCTCCAGGAGATTGTGATTCCTGTTATAGAGTATGTGGACAAGCGAAACGACGACTACAAGGCTAGAAAGGTTGAGGTCAAGCTTACGAGCATAAGCAGGAAGCTCACAAACAGGATAACATACCTTGAGTTCTTCCAGACAGAATCGGTAGGGGACAAGAAGCTACCGGCAAGCATAAGACTTTACTTTGTTGACGAAGCAGGAAGCAGAGTAAGCAACGAGGCCATAATAATAGCCGACAGCCCTTCTTCGGTGCCAGGAGACAGGATGTACAAGGAAAAGTTCGTGCTCAAGGACCAGAAATACTCAAGGGAGGGCAAGTACTACCTTGTGATTGAGGACGACGAAGAAAAAATAAATCCACTAATCGAAAAGATTCCGTTTTACATCGATTTGGCGATAGTAAACGATTTTGGATTTTAGAGAGCGAGGTCTTAATAGATGGATTTGAACCAGAAGCTCAACAAGTATTTTGCCGGAAGGGTCGTTAGAAAGGACCTTACAAAGCTCATAAAGGAAGGCGCAAATGTGCCCATATATGTGCTCGAATACCTTCTTGGCATGTATTGCGCCACGGATGACGAAAGCAGCATAAACGAGGGCGTAGAAAGGGTAAAGGGCATACTTGCGCAAAACTATGTAAGGCCTGACGAAGCCGAAAAGATAAAGAGCAAGATAAAGGAGATAGGGCAGTATACCGTAATAGACAAGCTTACAGTGAAGCTTAACGAGAGAAAGGACATTTACGAGGCTGAGTTTTCAAATCTCGGCCTCAAGAATGTGGCAATATCGTCGCATTACATCAAGGACTATGAAAAGCTTCTCGTGGGCGGCATATGGTGCATACTTAAGATGACATACTACTACGACGAGCTTGACAAGAACAGCCCCTTTGCCATTTCGGACCTTACACCCATACAGATGCCAAATCTCGACCTTGATGAGATATTCGAGGGCAGGAGATCCTTCACCAAGGACGAGTGGATAGATGTGCTCCTAAGGAGCGTGGGCATGGAGCCAACCCACTTTGAAAAGGAGGTCAAATGGCACCTGCTCGAGAGGATAGTGCCGCTTGTGGAGAACAACTACAACCTCTGCGAGCTTGGGCCCAGGGGTACGGGCAAGTCCCACATATACAAGGAGATCTCGCCCAACTCCATACTGGTTTCCGGTGGCCAGACAACGGTTGCGAACCTGTTCTACAACATGGCGTCAAAGACAATGGGTCTTGTTGGCCTGTGGGACACGGTGGCCTTTGACGAGGTTGCGGGCATAACATTCAAGGACAAGGACGGCATACAGATAATGAAGGACTTCATGGCCTCGGGCTCCTTTGCAAGGGGCAAGGAGGAGAAGCAGGCTAACGCGTCCATGGTGTTCGTGGGCAACATAAACCAGAGCGTCGAGGTGCTCCAGAAGACATCGCACCTCTTTGAGCCCTTCCCAGCAGCAATGGCATACGACGCGGCGTTCTTTGACAGGATGCACTTTTACATCCCGGGCTGGGAGATACCAAAGTACAGGCCGGAGTTCTTCACAGACCAGTACGGCTTCATAACCGACTATATAGCGGAGTTCTTCAGGGAGATGAGGAAGAGGACTTTCGCCGACTCCATCGATAAGTTCTTCAGCTTCGGCAGCAACCTCAACCAGAGGGATGTAATAGCCGTTAGAAAGACCGTATCCGGCCTTGTAAAGCTCATATATCCAAACGGAGAGTATACCAAGGAGGATATTGAAGAGATTCTCAGATACGCCCTTGTGGGGCGCAGAAGGGTAAAGGAGCAGCTCAAGAAGATAGGCGGCATGGAGTTTTACGATGTCCACTTTAGCTACATAGACAAGGAGACATTCGCCGAGGAGTTCGTGTCGGTGCCCGAGCAGGGCGGCGGCAAGCTCATTCCTGAAGGAATGGCTAAGCCGGGACATGTCTACACTGTAGGACATGGAGACTCGGGGATGCTTGGAGTCTACAAGATAGAAACTGAAGTTGTGCCAGGATCGGGCAAGTTCGAAAAGACAGGACTTGGCAGCAACAGGGATGTCAAGGAAAGCATTAGTACCGCATTCAACTACTTCAAGGCAAACAGGAAAAATGTTAGCGGCACCATATCAATTGAAAACAACGACTTCCTTATGCATGCGCAGGATCTGCAGGGCGTGGGAATGACTGATGAACTTTCACTGTCGGCGTTTGTGGCACTATGCAGCGGAGCCCTAAAAAAGCCTGTGCAGAGCCAGATGGTTATATTGGGCAGCATGAGCATAGGCGGAACCATAACTAAGGTTGAAGCGCTCTCGAATGTGCTGCAGGTATGCTTCGACGCAGGAGCAAAGAAGATACTCATACCGATGGCTTCAGCAGTGGACATTGGTACAGTCCCACCGGAGCTTTTTGCGAAATTCCAGATATCATTTTACCAGAGCCCAGAGGATGCGGTCTTCAAGGCGCTGGGGGTTGAATGATTTGATAGTTAGAGCAAATTGAAATATAAACATAAAACCGGCACTTGAATTTTAAGAGGAGGATAATCATGAAGGACATGCTTAGAAGTGAGTTGGATGATATAAAAACATCCTACGAGCTTTTAATTGACGGGTTGGAGATTTTTGAGGCAAAGATAAGGGAAAACTATATACCATATTTCAGTATGAGCGGTGATATGGAGAAGGTTAAAGAAGGGGCGGAAATAACAGGAGAAGTAAGACAGCACATAGAGAAACTGCAAAAGCTGAATGAGGAATGGAAGGGCGTTATAAAAATAGAGTTAAATCCGGAAGAATCAGAAGAACAAGAAGATATGAACGACTCAAAAGAAGCTGTTGAAAGGACTTCATGGCACATAGAAGATGACAACATTAGAATAGAGACAGTGAGAAAAGACGGCAACAGTAGCTATCCCAATATAATTCCAAGACATATATTCAAGGATATAACCATCTCCATACTCGACCAGTTTGATAAATATGATAAGCAGTTTTTCAAAAAATCCGGCATTGCAGCTCTTATGAAGGAAAAAATAGTTGCGGATACAAATTACAAAAAATCGCCAGATACAGTGGTTTACTCGGTAATCAAAGTACTTTTAAAGGAAAACATCTTAAAACGAAACAAGAACTATAAAAGCATATACACATTAGACATGAGTTCTCAGGAAGTCAGGGAATGGGTTGGGAACAATATTTGTTAGGAAAGAGAAACATAGAGCATCAGAGGCCAGCTACTTTGCTAACATTGCGCACGATATCTATATTTCTGAACTCGAAAGCACTGAAACAAGAGATATATTGTTCAACGGGCAGGATCAAGCAACCTTGAGTGTTTATTCCAGCAGAAGAAACCGTACGCAGGATAGAGAGCCTCATTTGCCTAAAATAAGCAAAGATATTGTATCAAATTTAATACATAAAAGGCCAATGTCGAGTTGTATGAATATAGCAAAATTGCTTAAAGCTGATACTGGAGGTTATACGAGAGTCTCATACAAAAAAACAATTCGTATAAGGGAGTTAGCTAACTCTGATAGAAAAATAGAAATTAATCATTGCCAGCTTGATGGATTCTTTGCACTGCATAGTTTGGATAACATATCGGTATTTTTCTACCGCAGATACTCTCTTGGGGAATGTGGAAGTGGGATAAGGTGGCTTAATAATGATCTATTCAATACGGTTTTAGACAAGCTTTTGGATGGTGGTTTGATTGTCACTGATGGCAGTAATTTTGATGCCGATAGAGGCTATGAAGAATTATTACGAAATAAAAATAAGAATCTAACGCAATATATTTGGTTGATGTTGTGGTTCAAATTGAACCACACAAAATAAAAAATCGTTCCTATTCGAAGCGAGTCGAAACAGCAACCAATGTCATTCGATGTTCAACTGAAAAGTGTAGGCAAGAAGGCTGAATGTAAGCGGTACGATATCAATTGAAAACAACGACTTTCTAATGCACGCCCAGGACCTGCATATTTAAAAAAATAAAATTTTTGTGGAGTAGGCGATAGGGAGAAAGAGAGAAATAATTAACTTTCTTTGATGTTACTAAAAGAGCATTCCTGCAATAGAATTAAGGAACATATCTAACAATCATCATGGAATATTAGAAAGTTAAAACGCAAATCTGAGGAATGCTCTTTGTCTTTTACAAAAAAACTACAGGGGAAAGAAAGGTGTAGTATGGATAGAGAAAAGAAGGCATTACAAATATTCGAATATTTGCGAGCGGTAAATAGTTTATCAGAAACGACTATAAGACATGTCAAACAGTATGAAAAGATTTGGTGGCAACGAGATATACCAAATTGTGATGGCTGCTATATGAAAGGGGAAAGGGACAACCCAGATATCTGGTTGGAAGTACATAAGCAAGAAATCCCGGAGGCTCCAGTTCCGCCAAGTGTGTTGAAAAAGTGGCTTGTTTCTTGGAGTGACCCAGATCAAGAGCCACAAGTGAAAAAGAGGATAGCTATAGAATTAAGTAAAAAAATTCAAACGGAAGTTAAGGAAGAAGGAGAAGAAAATGTTGAGTTGATAGAGTATGAAACTTTCGAAGACAACTCACAACGGATTCAATCACTAGAGGAATGGTTAAACAATTTTTGGAGACCTTGGGCAGTAGAAGTTTCAAGTAAGAATAAGATTCAAAAACTTTATACAGAGTTCTTCTCTCTACTTCAAGAACTGCAAAGAGAAGGGGATGAGTTGGAACTTATCTGGGGGCATGGCTTGTTGACATGGCATACAGAAGGAGAAACGATAACCCGTCCGATGATTGTCACACCTGTAGAACTTCAGTTTGATGCTCACAAAGGAATATTCACGATTTTGCCTACGAGCAAAGGGACGAGCATGGAATCAGACATGCTAAATGGCATTTCTATTCCGTATCCGACGCGATTGCAAGAAATTGAGAGACAGGTCGAAAGCACGGAATTGGATGTCTGGGATGAAGAGGTTATCATTTCTCTACTTAAAGAAATTGTTAATACCATTAGCCCTGATGGGGAGTATGTAAAAGGCGAAATAGAGATAAAAGATACCAAGACTATCCCTAAAATTACATATTCACCATTGATTTTTTTGCGAAAAAAAGGTGGGCGCGCCTGGGACAATGAACTAAGAAATATTATCAACGAAATAAAGTTAGGGTATCCAGTTCCGAACACCATTAAAGCACTTACAGACGAAAACTTCAGAGACGATTTGAGGGATGCAGCAGATTCTGGATTGAACCTCGGAGACTGGAAGTCGGTGGGCGAAGAGTTGCTCTTTCCTTTGGCTACAAACAATGAGCAGAAGATGATTGCGGAGAGGCTTTCGAAAGGTAGTGGAGTTATTGTGCAAGGGCCTCCAGGTACGGGTAAGAGTCATACAATAGCTAACCTCATATGCCACTTGCTAGCTCATGGCAAGAGGGTGTTGGTAACAAGTGAAAAGGAGAGAGCCCTTAGGGTCTTAAAGGATAAGATTCCTATTGAGGTCAGAGATTTGTGTGTGAGTGTGTTAGGCGGTGATTCTGCCTCAATTAGAGATCTGGAAAATTCAATTAAGAACATTGCAGAGAATTTAGATGCTTTTGATCCTGAACTTCTTGAAAAGGAAGTGACGAGACTCAGAAATGAACTCTACGAAACAAGAAAGAATAAAACGCGTTATCACAATTCGATCAAGTTGGCCGGAGAAATTGAAAATAAAAAGATACTTATAGACAGAGTGGAAATGACGCCTCTTGAAGCGGCACATTGGGTGAGTCAGAATATGAAGCATGATTGGCTTCCAGACGCATTGAATATGGATATGGAGTGTCCATTATCGCACAAAGACCTGAACAATTTTTTCGAGCTAGTAAATGCCTTGAAAGGTGAAGACATTGATAGCCTCGAGAAGAAGAGACCTATGACATCATATCTTGAGACACCAACCGAATTTCAACAAAAAGTTGAACAAATAAGGATGTTGAGAGAACAAGTCAAAAAAAAGGAAGCGTGTATAAGTGACTGGAAGTATGACGGGAGCATCGAAGAAAATCTTGAAGTATACAAAGAAGAAGTGACTAAGGCCTATCAGGATCTTTGTAAGCTGGAGGATAGATGGATTACGATTGTGTTGAAGGATGCACTGACGAGCGAAGAAAGACGACAAATATGGGGAGATCTTGCACAAGAATGCTCATTAACGCTTCAAAAGATTAGGCAACTAGATAAAGAGCTTTTAGAGCATGAGATTTCTTTGCCTGCAACAATTAATCAGGTGCTGCTCGAAGAAGATTTAATTGCATTAAAAAACCGATTGAAAGAGAATAAGGGAATTGGTTGGCTATTTAAAAATGTGTTTGGACGCAAATATGCGTATCTGCTAGAAAGTATTTCTGTTAATGGAATTCCAATTAGGAATGAAGAAGATATAGAGATTCTCATCAGATATATAGAGAGAAGCAAGCAAAAAAGCAAGATGACATTAAAATGGAATCGAATCATGGAAGAGATTGAAGGACCACAGCTAGACGCAATGGCACCAAGGTTTGCATTTCAGGTAGAAGATTATGTGAATCAAATAAACTTGGCTCTCGAATGGGAGGAAAAGAAAAAAGAAGCTGCGAAAGATGTTGTAAAAAGATTGGGAATTCCAAAGCCTTCTGACTGGATGGATAAGCAGTGGTTTGAGAAGACAATCGAGGGATTCGAGGTACTTGAGATTAAAAAGAGATACCAAGAAATACAGATTTTTTTCAGCAAAATGAAGGCAGAATTAATCAGAGGGAAAGAAGCAAGCGGTTCTCATGTTCTCTGGGAGCACTTACTTGAAGCTCTTGATTCGGAAAACACAAAGATTTGGAAAGACTACTATATGGAAGTTGTTAGGTTGGAAGATTTGGAAGATAGGTATCATAGTTATGTAGATTTGAAAGAGCGCTTATCAGGTGTTGCGCCTAAATGGGCGGGGAAAATAGCTGCACAAGGTAGGAATGGAGAAATTGCATCGCTTCCAGATGATTGGGAAATTGCTTGGAAATGGAGCCGTATTAACACTTATCTGGATGAAATAAGAGAAAAGACTAACTTGGAAGAAATGGAAAAAAAGTTTCAGGTGGAAGCTAAAACTGAGGCGCAAATCATGAAGGAGCTGGTAGCGAAATCTACTTGGCTTGCTCAAATACGAAGAACAACATCCTCGCAGAAGAGAAGTCTGCATGCTTGGATGAAGGCAATACAGCGAATAGGTAAGGGCACAGGAAAGTACGCATCGATGTATAGAAATGAAGCCAAGAAGGAGATGAAGACAGCAAAAGATGCTATTCCCGTATGGATCATGCCAATTAACCGGATAATTGAAAACATTCAACTGACAAAGGATCTGTTTGATGTCATTATAGTTGACGAAAGCAGTCAAAGTAATATGATGTCTCTTTGTGCATTGTTGCGTGCAAAAAAGGCAGTTATCGTCGGAGATGACAATCAGATTAGCCCGGAGAGCATAGGAACCAATATTGGCGATATCCATGAGTTAATCACACGATACTTGGAAGGTATACCCCAAGCTAGCCGATTTGAAATAAAGACCAGCCTATATGAAATAGCAAGCCAGGTGTTTGAAAGCAAGGTGGTATTGAGGGAACATTTCAGGTGTGTTCCTGAGATTATTCAGTTTAGCAATGATTTAATGTATGAGGGCAGAATGTTACCATTACGCCAGCCGCTTTCAGCTGAGCTTTTAGAGCCTCCCGTAGCCGCAATATTCGTTCGTGAAGGGTTTAGAGATCAGGATACAAGAAAAACTATTAACAGGCCAGAGGCCGAAGCGATAGTTGGGCGAATAGTGGAATTTTGTGAAGATCCTACTTATGAAGGAAAAACCATGGGTGTTATCTCATTGCAAGGACAAGATCAAGCCAACTTGATAGAGGAAATGTTGAGAGAGTCCATCGGAGAGGAAGAGATGATTAATAGAAAATTGATCTGTGGAGATTCCTATTTCTTCCAAGGTGACGAGCGAGATGTTATGTTCCTGTCTCTGGTAGCTGCTCCAAACATGAGAATAGGTGTGCTAAGTAAGCGTTCGGATTATCAAAGGTTTAATGTCGCAGCAAGCAGGGCTAGAGATCAAATGTTTCTGTATCACTCAGCTAGGCTTGAAGATTTAAATCCTGAATGTGTTAGATACCGGCTGTTGCAGTACTGTCAGAATCCACACCGACTTCAGGACGAGTTTGAGCAGGTTAAAGATATGTTTGATTCTAAGTTTGAAGAGGATGTCTACAAGATTATCTCGGCAAAAGGCTATCGCGTGACTCCACAAGTTAAAATAGGCACTCTAGGCAAACGAATAGACATGGTTATAGAAGGTGTGCGGAGTAGGCTAGCTATCGAATGTGATGGTGATAGATGGCATGGATTAGACAAATGGGAAGAAGATATAGAAAGGCAACGGATGCTTGAGAGGGTTGGTTGGATTTTTTGGCGCATAAGAGGAAGTGCTTTCTATAGAGATCCGAGAAAAGCCATGGAGTCCCTTTGGAGTAAGCTAGATGAGATGGGTATTAAGCCATTATAGCGAAGGGCGATTTTTAAAAAGACTAATAGGGAGCTTTATGCTCTGGATATCACTGTTTACGAAGAAGAAGTTAAGTAGATGGAAAAGGGGAGAAATTAGATGGATGAATTAATAGCAGTAATGGAAGAAATTAGAGACTTATTATCAGAAATAAATGACAAAATGGACAATTTGACTAGTTACGGAACCTGTGGATTATCGGATGTTGTTGATGCGGTAGAGGGAGTTAAAGGGCCAGCTGGATACGATTTAACGGATATTCATTCTAATTTAAGTAGTATAATTGATTCTAACCTAAATTTATAGAGATTAGACTAATATATAAGATAAATTAATGCGATATGAAGAAATCTAATAAGCTAACGAATCTGCAGTTTCTTAAATTCGACTATGAAGAGGGTTGGCCCTTATATGAGGGCCCACAGGAATTGTTGGATGAGCTTATTGAAGAAATAAACAACAGGCAAAGCAAGAGAAGGTGATGTGTATCATGGTTGCATCACCCTCTCTTCAAGTGCATCATTTCGACAACGGAAACTTTGCAACCTCGCTCTTTAAGTGCTCAGTGTTGACATGTGCATATACCTGGGTGCTGTTGAGGTCGCTGTGCCCAAGGAGCTTTTGTATGCTCAGAATTGAGGCGCCGTTCATGGCAAGGTGGGACGCGAAGGTATGCCTAAGGGTATGGAGCGTGTAGCCCTTCTTGTCCAGCCCCAGTATATGCATATATCGCTGGATCTCCTGCGACAGTGGCCTTGATGAAAGCCTGTTGCCCCTGTCTGAGATGAATACGGCGTTGTTGTTCAGAGGAAGCCTGCTTTGCAGGTATTTCCACAGCTCGGAGATGAGTGGCTCCGTTATGGGGACAACCCTTTGCTTGTTGCATTTGGCGTGTTTTACGGTAAGCGTCTGCTGCCCGAAGTCTATATCCTCCCAGTTAAGGGACAGGAGCTCGGAGCGCCTTATGCCGGTCATCAAGAGTGTGAGTATTATTACATAGTTTCGGTGGCCGTACCACGGCTCGGAGTATTTTTCGGGCATTTGCAGTAGAAGATTCATCTCATCTGTGTTAAGATATTTAGGTAAGATGTCCGGCGCCTTGGGCGCGTGTATGGGCAGCATTGGATTGCTTACAATATATTGCTGCTCCTGGAGGAACTTGAAGTAGGAGCTGAGCGAGTGTATCCTCCTCCTGATGGTATTGACCGAATAGTTCCTATCGACCTTCAGATAGGCGAAATAGCGCCTCAGAACGGGCGTGCTCATGAAGCTGAGCTTGGGTTGTATTCCGCTGTCCGACAGGAAATTGAGAAACTGCCTGAAGTCTGTCGTATAGCTGATCACCGTAGCGTCCGAGATATTGCGCTCGGTCTTTAGAAAGTTGATGAAGTCCTCAAAGTAGAAGTCAAGCTTCTGCGACATCATATATATCCCCCCTGTAAGCATATAACCTTTTTGGATTAGGCATGTAACTCGGATGGGGCGCTCAAACATTGTGAAAATTTCCACCCAGTAGTCATATAACCCGGTTATTGTCTTGCAAATCGCAGCCTTTGTAGAACCAATAAGGCTGTATCCCTTGATTCCACAACAATGAGAGGGATGACTTGCGAGTAGTGAATACCTCGGCTTACAGGCCTACTCACCACATTTATGTTTAAAACACTATCTTTTGAGTAGTATAAAACTTAACTAAGCTTACACACCAAAAGCCTTATAATCATCAGGCTTTTTCATTATTCTTCCAAAACATCATTGAAAAGATCATCCAAATAGACTAGCTCTATATTATTATTTTCCTTTGCTTTTTTGATGAGGCTGTCTGTAAATCCACTCTTTGAAAATAGATAATAGTACTTATGACTGAAAGGCAGCAAATAACTTCTTTCTATTAGCAGATCTAAGACTTTAGCATCCATAGGTTCATTTCTATACTTTCACTCCCCATAGATTGCAGAATCTTTTCCAATTGCAACAATATCAATTTCCTCTTACTTTCTTTTTACTGGATTATTACCCCACCATCGACCTATGTTTTCGATTGTTAAAGGGAGTTTTCCCTGATTGTCCATACGAAGAAGATATTCCATACACACATTTTCGAATGACGGACCCAAATAGGTATTGAACTCGGGCAGTATCTTTTCATTATAGATATAGTCTGCTTTGTCACGCTCGATTAAGCTTTTATTATGGTATGCAAACCTATATACGAAGCGAAATAATGAGTCGTTTACCCTGTATATGGTGCTTTTCGATTTTTCATTATCTATAGGAAATTCTTTCTTCAAAATATGAAGTTCGACCAGATGGAGAATATACTTGGAGGTTTTACGACCTTCTTCGCCACTTTTCGTCGAAATCTCATTGCTCTTCGTTTAAAATCAGCATAATCACTGAAAAAGATAGCAGAGATCTTGATTTTATTTGTCAAAATGCGGATATTGCCGGTTTTTCTTTCGTTAAGAATGCTGACGACATTAGTGTAATACAAAAGGAAATCGTGAAGAGGTTAGGTGAGGAAAAGGGTAAAGCCATGCCGATTATGACTAAAATAGAAACGGTCGATGCTGTTAACAACTTGCCTGAAATCATAGTCACTGCTGCTGGCAAAAATCCTTTTTCTGTAATGATTGCGCGTGGAGACTTGGCCGTTGAAGCGCGATTTCTGAGGCTGGCGGAGCTTCAGGAGGAGATTCTATGGATTTGTGAAGCGGCGCATATTCCTGTTATTTGGGCAACGCAGGTACTTGAAAGTATGGTCAAATCAGGAATACCTTCCCGATCCGAGATTACAGATGCGGCAATGGCAGGAAGAGCTGAATGTGTAATGCTGAATAAAGGAGATTTTCTAATAGATGGAATTGTTGCATTGGATGATATTCTAAATAGAATGCAGGCTCATCAATACAAAAAGACTCCACGCCTTAGGGCATTGAGAATAGCAAGAAAACCACAAGACTCTTAAATAACAAAACCACCCTACTATAAAATTTTCATGGGGTGGTTTTGTTAGGTCGGCGGTTGTCAATTAAGTTGTGATAAATTACTGAAATATGTATTTGCTAAGAAAGCTTTTCTTCTTCCTCGCTTTCTACGGCACACTGATGTCCCACATCCACACTTGGTTGGGTCCATTAGAGCTATGCGTTGAAATAGGTCTGTTTGATGGTTTTTTAGCCTTGCCTCTGTGGTGTTGCAGGTTGTGTTGTTTTAGTACGCGATACATGGTTGATTCTGATGCGATGTATAGGCCTTTATCGGCAAGTTCTTTACTATAGTGAGCCATAATCATCCTCCGTAAATTTAGCTATAATACTACTGTACATATAAAAGATGTTTATGACAATTATTCTAACACATAGGGGGTCTGGCATGTCCATACTTCAAATCGAAAAAATAATCTAACACACCCTGGCAATTATATATTATAATTATTCTACATTCACTGTTCGAGAAGGGGGAATGTATTTTGAGCAAGGGATATGAGATTATTAACAACGCTTTGGAGTTTGCCTCGAAGGCTCATTCAAATCAGTTCAGGAAGGGCACGAACATACCATATATAGTGCATCCTGTCGAAGTAGCCATGATACTCCAGGAAAACGCGGCTTCAAGCAGCGTCATTGCGGCCGGGTTGCTTCATGACGTGCTTGAGGATACTGATGTGAATGTTTCAAGGCTTCATGACAAATTCGGAGCGAAAATATGCGAAACCGTGATTGGCGCATCTGAAATTCTAGAAGACAGGATGAGTATCCCCTGGGAAATCAGGAAAAGACACACAATCAATTTTCTCAAGACAGCCAACAGGGACATCCAGCTGGTGTCATGCGCCGACAAGCTCAGCAATTCCAGGAGCATGCTTAAAAATCATGTTGAAAAGGGCATGGATTTCTGGAGCATATTCAACGCTGATTTCGAAAGCCAGGCGTGGTACTACAGAGAGCTGGTGAACAGCCTGAAGGGTCTTACCGGCTGCAAGATGTACAGTGAACTTGTAGTGACTGTTGAGCAGCTATTTGGTACGCTTGATAATGGTATTGCAAAATAATTGCAGTACATGAACTTATACGATAATTCATATATAATATAAAACAGCCGGCTAAGCCGGCTGTTTTTATGAATTCAAATCCAGTTTAAAGGGACATCTTGCTAACTGATACGCTTTCGATTGTACTAAGCTCATCTTCTAGCTTTTTGATCTCGTCTGCCTTGTCAGCGAAGAACTCAAGAAGCACGAGTCCTATTGAGCTGCAAGCGTTGGCAGCTTCAGGAGCTGCGTGGAGTCCAAGTCTTGTCTTTATTATGCAGCCATGCTCCGTAAGGAGTTTTTGAACCTTTAGAGCGTCCTCTTCCCTGTGTCCTATCTTTATTCCCATAATTATTGTTTTAGACATATTATCAACCTCCCATTAGTTTTAAATAAGACTTGCTTATCTTATTTAGATATACCCAGGATTAGCAATTAAATCACAATATTTTAAAAATCACAAGAACACCCGTCTGAGGTGGGTTAGACTACATCCTTGTCCAAATAGCTGTAAGACATAGGAATTATGTATGTTTTTACCGTATCGGGCATGCCTTCGGTAATCTTGAGTGCCATGTCGCTTTTTACTGATTCTTCTTTTGATTCGCCGAGCACTATTGAATCAATGGCGTTGTCCATAACGAATTTTTTTATTGTGCTCGCAACATTTGTTGAGTGAAGTATGCTCATTTGGGCATCGTATTTTTTGGAAACATCAAAAAGGTGCTGTATTACTTCGCAGTTGGCCATTGAAATATCTTTTCCTGTGATATGCAGCACATAGAGCTCGCCTTCCGGACCTGCAATCTTGTAGCCGCTTCTGATTAGCCTCTCTGATGTTTTTTGCTTTGTCACACAAACCATGACCTTTTTAGTCATATCGAATACTCCTTTTTACGTAATAGTTAGTTTCTGATAGCCTGCATCGTATGCAGCTGTGTCGGGATTGATAAAATTGTATCCAAGTATATTATAACACAATTTGTACATAAAAAGTACACACTATATTTATAACCGGAGCAGCAAAAATTAAACAGCAACTGTCATTGAGAATAATTATATGTGGATTGAATTTGGCAATCGAAATAAAGGGTATAATAAATACATTGAGTTTCGCTTACTTCTTGACTTCATTTCAAAGGAGAGTTTATGAGAAAATACAGCTATCTGGAACATATATGCGATATAAGGCTGAAGGTGGAAGCTGACAGCATGGATGAGTTTTTCAAGGCTGCGCTTGACGGTATGAACAGCATAATAGCAGGAGGGGATGTAGAAGGATCGCCAGAAGATTCGGTCATGAAGATTTGCGTTGAATCTATGGACTACACATGCCTGCTTATTGATTTTCTCTCTGAAGTGCTCCTGCTTACACAGTCGCATTACAGCATATTCAGCAGGATTGACATAGAAAGCCTGACCAGTTCGAGAATAGAGGCGGTGCTTCACGGCACCTTTGTCGAAGGCTTTGACGAGGATATCAAGGCGGTGACATACCATGAGGCTGAGGTGACAAAAAATGAGCAGGGGAATTACGAGAGCGTAATAGTGTTTGACATATAAGGGAAAGAGAGGTTTTGAGCGTGATAAAGATAACTGACATGAGGAAAAAGGCTCCCTATATGTGGGAGATAGAAAAGAGCTTCCGAGACGATATGAACGTGCCGGCAAGGATATTTGCGACCAGGGAGATGCTCGACGATGTCCTTAAGGACAGGTCGGTAGAGCAGCTTGTAAATGTGGCCACTCTGCGCGGAATACAAAGCGCGGCCATAGTAATGCCGGATGTGCATGAAGGCTACGGGTTTCCAATAGGCGGAGTGGCGGCGACCCTGTGGCCCAGCGGCGTAATCTCGCCGGGAGGGATCGGCTATGATATCAACTGCGGCGTCAGGCTTGTAAAGTCGCAGCTGGAGCTGAGCGATGTAAAAAGCAGGATAAAGCTCCTGGGAGCAGCCCTTTATACATCCATACCTTCAGGCGTCGGCAAAGGCGGAGACATACTGCTTTCGGAATCGAAGCTGGATGAAGTGCTAAGATACGGTGCCAGAAAGATGGTTCAAAAGGATTACGGCTTTGAAGCAGACATTGAGCACACAGAGTCTCACGGCTGTTTGGATAATGCCGACCCTGACATGGTGTCTTCTCATGCCAAGAAAAGAGGCGAAGACCAGCTTGGGACTATGGGTGCAGGCAACCATTTTGTTGAAGTAGATGTGGTCGAAGAAATCTACGACGAGGAATGCGCAAAGGCCTACGGTCTGTTTGAAAACCAGGTTACAGTACTTATTCATACGGGCTCGAGGGGGCTTGGACACCAGGTGGCCACAGACTATATAAAAATAATGATGGGCAAAATGAGGGATTATGGTATAGTGGTACCTGACAGGGAGCTTGCGTGCGCGCCATTTGACTCGCCGGAAGGTCAGAATTATTTTGGCGCCATGGCGGCAGCTGCAAATTTTGCATGGGCTAACAGGCAGGCAATAATGCACAGTGTAAGGCTGGCTTGGAGGGACATTTTCGGGGGAAGGCTGGAAGATCTCGAGCTCCTGTACGACGTGGCGCACAATATCGCCAAAATAGAAACACACATGATTGATGGACAGCCTAAAAAGGTTATCGTCCACAGAAAAGGTGCGACCAGGGCGTTCGGTCCGGGCAATCCAGAGGTTCCTCAGGACTACAGGGCTGTAGGTCAGCCGGTCATAATACCAGGGAGCATGGGCACGGCGTCATTTGTACTTGCTGGGGCCAACAGGAGCATGGAGCTGTCTTTTGGGTCGTCATGCCACGGCGCAGGCAGGCAGATGTCCAGAAGCGAGGCAAAGAGGAGAGTCGATGCTACAAGCATAATAAATGAGCTGGAGCACAGGGGAATACACATTCAGGCAGGCTCACTAAAGGGAGTCGCCGAGGAGGCTCCGCAGGCATACAAGGATGTGGAGAGCGTAGTCGATGTTGTGCATCAGGCTGGAATAGCGAAAAAAGTTGCAAAACTAAGGCCACTTATGGTAATAAAGGGATAAGGACATGATAAAAATAACTAAAGTTGAACGAAAAAAATATTCAAAGGGTGTATGGTCGCTGTTTTCAGATGAAGTGCACATAGCTGATTTACATGAAGATGTGATAGTGCAGCACAGGATAACGCCAGGCAAGCTGCTGAGCAAGGAGGACATCGACGTACTCCTGGAGTCGGAGGAGAAGGCGAAGGCTATGGATTCGGCTCTGAGGCTGCTCTCGCACAGGATGAGGAGTGAAAAGGAGCTGTCGGATTCGCTTAGAAGGAAAGGGCACGGCGAAGAAGTTATAGAAGATACGATGGGAGAACTCAGAAAAAGAGGCTATGTCGATGACCAGGATTTTGCCAGGATGTATGCGCAGAGCCTCCTGGGCTCTAGAAAGGACGGCAGTAGGGCTGTGAAAATGAAGCTCTCTCAGAAGGGCATAAGCAGGGAAGTCACACGGAGCATTGTCGAAGAGCTGACCAGTAATGAAAAGGAGTATGAGGCCGCTTTGGAGCTGGCAATAAAAAAGCTGAAGGGAAGCTACAAAAATGACGCGCCCGACGCAATATACAGAAAGCTCGGGGGATTTCTTTCAAGGAAAGGCTATCCATACGAAATAGTGATGAAGGTGCTCAGAAAAGTCACAAAAAAAGAGACTGATTAACAAATGCATTTCAAGGCAGAGAGAAAGCGGCGAACGAGGAGTTATTTATTCCCCGTATCGCCGCTTTCTGTATCTTTCAATGCTTCAAGGGCATGCGCTTGCGCCTTGAGGCGTTCTACTTCTATCTGATAGTTCTTGTTTTCCTCTTCAAGCGAGTTTATCCTTTTTTCCAGGACTGAAACAGAACCTTTTATTTCCCTTGATTTCATGCTTGACTTGAATTTTCCGAAAAGGCTCATGGTGTAGGTTACAAGAGCGCCGAATGCCGCTGATATTAGTATGACCACGGATTGGGAAAGCTCGTACTTGGCCCACAATACCCTTATGGTTACTATTTCAGAATTCAAAACCGCGAAAAGGGCTACAAACACTGCAAACACGAGCGAAAATATGAACCATATTTGCATAATATCACTCCCTTAAATAAAAATTGGAATATCATATTTGTTATATACCCAGTATGCGGATTCGATATCTTTTTTATTTGATTTTTAAAGTCCGAGCGATTTTTTCACAACATCCTTCATTTCTTCTTTTTTGCATGTAGTATCATGAACAATCTTGAGCTTTTCTATCCCGTCAAGGCCTCTTGGTATTTTTATGCCAGTTTTTCCGGAGAGGCTGTACATAAGCTTGAATTCATCAGTTTCCCCGCCTGTTTCGCCTATGGCGTTTGCAACGCTCATTGTGAACTTGAAAGGGCTGGCTGTTGAAGCTATCACTGTGTATGTCGAGTCGCCTGTTGACGCCTTGTAGTCGGAGTATACCTTGTAGGCTATTGCCGTATGCGTGTCCATTAGGTAGCTGCAATCCCTGTATACAGAACTTATTGTCTCCAGTGTTTCTTCTTCGGAAGCGTAGCCGCCGTAAACAAAATCAAGATTCGACTTCATTTGAGGGTCTATGGAGTATACGCCTTCGCTGCCTAGCTTGTCCATGAAGGCTTTGACCTTTGATTCGTTTCCGCCGCTCATGTGGTAGAGCATCCTTTCAAGATTGCTGGATACGAGTATGTCCATGGATGGAGAGTTTGTCTTTATTAGGGACCTGTTTCTGTCGTAGGTGCCGCTTGTGAGGAAGTCTGTAAGCACGTTGTTTTCATTTGACGCACAAATGAGCTTGTTGACAGGAATCCCCATTTGCATCGCGTAATATGCGGCAAGTATGTTCCCGAAGTTGCCTGTTGGCACTACGAAGTTTATCTTGTCGCCCTCTGAAAGTCTGCCGCTTCTTAGAAGCTCGAGGTAAGAATGCACATAGTAGACTATCTGAGGCACAAGCCTGCCTATGTTTATTGAATTGGCTGACGACAGCATATAGCCGTGCTCTGAAAGATACGAGCCCAGCTCCTTGTCGGCGAATATTTTCTTTACGCCTGTCTGGGCATCGTCAAAGTTGCCCTCTATTGCATAAACAAATGTGTTGGATTCTTCTTGAGTAACCATCTGCATTTTTTGTACACTGCTTACGCCGTCGTTTGGGAAGAATACTATTATCTTTGTGCCAGGCACGCCTGCAAATCCGGCCAGAGCAGCTTTTCCCGTGTCGCCTGATGTCGCGGTAAGTATTACAACCTCTTTATCAAGTGAAAGCTGCTTTATAGAGCTTGTCATAAGGTATGGCAGCAGTGAGAGTGCCATGTCCTTGAAGGCTGCCGTAGGCCCGTGATAAAGTTCGAGGAAGCTTACGCCGCAGCTTTCAACCAAGTCCACCCTTGAGTCTGAGTCGAATTTATCATCGTATGCGCAGTCTATGCAGCTTTTCAGGTTTTCAATCTCAGGAAAATATTTGCCTATAATGTAGCAGGCAAGCTCGTTGTAGTTGTATCCCTTGAGCGTGTCAAAGTCAACGTCTATTGCAGGTATGTGATCCGGCACGAAAAGCCCCCCGTCATCAGCTATACCCTTTACTATGGCCAGAGGAGAGTTTATGTTGTTTTCCCCGCCGCGTGTGCTCCTGTATAATATGTCCATTTTCGCCACCCCGTTTATATGTGTTTTCTATATATTTTATTAATATTTACAACATATGATATACTGATTTCAGATTGCGCACAAGTGTTTTCGCAGAAAATATAGAAAATTGAAGCGAAAAATATTGACATGAAGTCAAAACACAATTATACTAGGATAAATAAAAATTAATAGCGATAACCAATTCTTATCAAGAGCGGCGGAGGGACAGGCCCTGTGAAGCCCGGCAACAGCCAGCATAGCTGGAAATGTGCTAATTCCTGCAGTGTGTATTTTACTGGAAGATGAGAAAGCGGTTTTTATACATGGATAATTGAATCTGCAAATATGGCAGAGTATTAATTAGTGTATAAACGGCCAATTCTGACTTTCAGAGTTGGTTTTTTTATTGCCTTTTTTTTAGCGGAGGCTTCCCGGTGATAGCAAATACAAATAAAACAGCAATAATAAAGGAGATGTATGATATGCCAATAATAATACCAGAAGGGCTTCCAGCCCAGAAGATACTTGAAGAAGAAAATGTGTTTGTGATGAACGAACAGAGGGCCTATACGCAGGATATAAGGCCGCTTAGAATAGTTGTGCTGAACCTGATGCCTACAAAAATTCAGACTGAAACGCAGTTTGTAAGACTGCTCAGCAACAGCCCGCTGCAGGTCGAGCTCACACTGCTTCACCCTGAGAGCCACGAGTCAAAGAACACCTCTAAGGAGCACCTTGATGCGTTCTACCACACATTTGATGAGATAAAAGACCAGAAATTCGACGGAATGATAATAACAGGAGCTCCCATAGAGCACCTTGATTTCGAGGAAGTGACATACTGGGAAGAGCTCAAACAGATAATGGACTATTCAAAGCGCAATGTGACGTCTACACTCCACATATGCTGGGGGGCGCAGGCGGGACTGTACCATCATTATGGAGTTCCAAAGCATCCGCTTGACAAGAAAATGTTTGGAGTATTCGAGCATTCGGTCGTTGACAATAACAGCATTCTCACAAGGGGATTCGACGACGAGTTCTATGTGCCGCAGTCAAGGCATACGGAGGTTAGGAGAGAGGACGTCGAGAAGGTGGAAGCCTTGAAAATTGTAAGCGAATCTGAGGCTTCGGGTATATATATAGTTGAAAGTGCGGACAACAAGCAGATATTCGTCACGGGACACTCGGAATATGATCCGTGCACGCTCAAGGGCGAGTATGACAGGGATGTATCTAAGGGACTTGAAATAGAGATTCCAAGGAACTACTTCAAGGACAACAATCCGTCGAATCAGCCTGTTGTAAGGTGGAGATCGCATGCAAACCTGCTCTTCTCCAACTGGCTGAACTACTATGTTTATCAGGAAACCCCGTATGTACTTTAAAAATACCACAATTCCAATGTTTTTTTGAAAATTGACCTTTACAAAAGCGATTTATGTGATAAAATGTGTCTATAGAAAAAACAGATGTACGCGAAATAAAAACAACATTCTGAAATTGTGTTTAGGGGGATATTCATGAAGGAGATTATAGTACAAAAATTCGGAGGCTCTTCAGTCGGGGACATAGAAAAAATAAAAAACGTGGCCAGGAGAGTAATCGATACCAAAAACAAGGGCTATGATGTGATTGTAACTGTTTCGGCAATGGGGGACACTACAGACGAGCTTATTGAAAAGGCTTTGATGATTTCAGCTAATCCATCAAACAGGGAAATGGACATGCTGCTTTCCACAGGCGAGCAAGTATCTGTGGCACTTCTTGCCATGGCGATTCAGTCGATGGGGCATGACGTAGTATCGCTTACAGGGGCACAGTGCGGAATAATCACGGACTCAAGCCATAAAAAGGCCAGAATAAACAACATAGACACAAAGAGGCTTCACAAGGAGTTATCAGAGGGCAAAATTATAATAGTTGCGGGCTTTCAGGGGATTAATGAAAATCAGGACATAACGACACTTGGCAGGGGCGGTTCGGATACCACTGCGGTTGCGATAGCAGCGGCGATTGGTGCTGCAAAGTGTGAAATATATACGGATGTTGAGGGCGTTTATACAGCCGATCCAAGAAAGGTTAAGTCAGCCAGGCTTATGAAAAGAATATCGTATGACGAGATGCTGGAGCTTGCGGAGCTCGGAGCGGGAGTGCTCCATCCAAGATCTGTGGAGCTGGCGCGCAAATTCAATGTTCCGCTTGTTGTAAGATCAAGCTTTGCCGACAGCGAGGGTACGGAGATTGTCAACATGGATCAGATTGAAAAGGTTGCCATAAGGGGAATATCGCTCGACGACGACATAGCAAAGGTTTCTGTGCTCGAGGTGCCTGACAGGCCTGGAATAGCCTTTAAGCTTTTCTCGATGCTTTCGCTAAATAACATTAATGTGGACATGATAATTCAGAATGTCAACAGGCTCTCTGTTAACGACATATCGTTCACCATAAAAAAAGATGATCTGCCGGATTTCCTGAAAATATCCGAGAATATAAAAGAGACAATCGGCGCGGAAAAAGTTACGTATGACGATTCGGTAGCCAAGCTTTCAATTGTGGGAGCAGGTCTTGCAGGAAGCACGGAAGTTATGTCCAAGTTCTTCGAAGCGCTTTATGAGCTTGGAATAAACATACAGATGATAAGCACTTCCTCGATAAAGATTTCATGCATAATAGACAGAGAAAACGCCGAAAACGGCATGTCCAAGCTGCACGAAAAATTCCAGCTTAGCTAGATTTGAACATATAAATATAAAGGATAAGGGGCCGATAAGATGGAGAGCATAAAGATAGGGCTTTTGGGTTTTGGAACTGTTGGTTCGGGAGTCTACAGCATACTAGAGGATAACAAGGATAAGATAGAATCCCACATACAAAAAAAGCTTCAGATAAAAAAGATACTAGTCAGGGATATTGGCAAGCAAAGGAATGTAAGCGTTCCTGCAGAGCTGTTCACAACTGACGCGGCAGACGTGACAGACGATCCTGAAATAGACATAGTTGTTGAGCTTATGGGCGGAATTGAGCCTGCAGGGGGATATATAAGGGCGGCGATTGAAAACAAAAAACACATAGTAACAGCAAACAAGGCGCTTATTGCAACGCACGGTGACGAAATATACAACCTGGCCTGCGAGAAAGGTGTCGAGTTGAGATATGAAGCCAGCGTTGGCGGCGGGATACCGATAATAAGCACTCTTACTCAAAGCCTTGCAGCAAACAATGTGGATGAGGTGTCCGGCATAATAAACGGCACTACCAACTTCATACTTACTCAGATGGACGAGCAGGGCATGGAATTTGAAGAGGCCTTAAAGCTCGCTCAGGATCGCGGCTTTGCAGAAGCTGATCCTACTTCTGACATTGAAGGCGAGGATGTTGCTTTCAAACTGGCCATACTCATAGAAGTCGCATTCGGCATAAAGCTTTCACCATCTGAGATTCCAAGGGAAGGTATAACAAAGATATCCAAAAGGGATATCGAATTTGCAAAGGAGCTGGGCTACAAGATAAAGCTCGTGGCTGCGGCAAGAAGAAAAGGAAACAGCCTTGAGTACCATGTACAGCCTTCCTTCCTGCCTTTGGCGAATCCTTTGGCATCAGTCAACAACGAGTTCAATGCAGTGCTTGTCAAGGGCAACGCCGTTGGAGAGCTTCTTCTGTACGGCAAAGGGGCAGGTTCGACTCCGACAGGAAGCGCTGTGCTGGGAGACATACTTGAGATATCGAAGATTATAGGTACAGATTACAAGGCCGGAGCTCCTCTTAGAAACGAGAACAAGGGCTTCAAGCTTGAGGGTGAAGGCATATCAGCATATTACGTCCATATGAGCGCAAAGGACAAACCAGGAGTTCTGGGAAGGATAACTTCTGCATTCGGCAAGTACGAGGTCAGCCTCAGGTCCGTGATACAAAGGTCAAGGGGAGAGGACACGGTACCTCTTGTTTTCATCACTCATGAGACTGAAAGAGCAAGACTTGATTCAGCGCTTAAGGAGATAGAACTAAGCAACGATGTGTCAAAAATTGAGAGCGTACTGAGAGTTGAGAAAAAATAGGTGTAATTTTAACCGCATGGCAGCATGCGGTTTTCTTTTGCTTTCAAAGGTTTTCCAAACAGTATAAAATGGGTATAAGATTATTTTGACAAGACATAGAAAATGGCGGCTACGCTGCTTAATATCAATAGAGTCTGGAGGAATTTGAATGCAAAGGGCACAAAAGGGCGTTACAGATGAAATTCTCCAAAACATAAAAAACAGGCTGGGGGAAGAGAGATTTTTGAAAAGAGACATTCTCTTGCAAATACCTCACGAGGAGTTCGGCATTAAATCGAAACTCATAAATGACTTTTTATGCGGAGGTGAGTTTGAAAAAGGGACGAAAAAGCTGATTGAAAAAAGGGAATTTTCATGTAAAAAAATGCTGGATATATTAAGACCGCTGATGGATGAAATGGCACGCGGCAAGGAGCCTGAAGACTGGCTGAATTACTCTTACCAGTACTTGCTGGACAAGTCGTTCCCTGAGTCTGTGGAGCTGAAGCTTTCAAAGGATATTGAGGGACCTACACTTTTATATCTGGAATTTTGCAGGATGATGAACGAGGAGCAGAAAAAGACGGATGACTGCACATGGCAAAGCAGGTACCCCCTTGAATTCCTTACTGACGCTGAAATCAGGGGGCTTGAGGATTTCGGAGAGTATGAAAGGCTCAAGGAGGCATTCGCAAAGGAACACATTTATGAGCTGATGAAGCTCAACCAGGAGATAACAGAATATAATAATCTCGACCACATATGCGGTGTGCACTTCCTTGCTCTTTTTATAGGAAGACAGTTCAAAAGTGCAGGCATACCGGTGGATCTGGGAAGGGTTTCGGGAGCGGGGCTGGGACACGACATAGGAAAATACGGCTGCAAGACGGCCGAACTAAAGCGCGTCCCATACCTGCACTATTACTACACCGACCAGTGGTTCAAAAAGCACGACATATCCTATATAGGCAATGTGGCGCTCAACCATTCTGTATGGGATCTTGAGCTTGAAAACCTTTCGCTTGAGTCGCTTATACTCATATATTCGGACTTCAGGGTCAAAAACAATGCAAACGGAGAAATGCACATATACAGCCTCAAGGAATCCTTCGACGTTATACTCGATAAGCTTGACAATGTGGACGACATAAAGCGCAGAAGATATCTCAAGGTGTACAACAAGATACGGGACTTTGAAGATTTCATGCTGGATATTGGCATACAGGTAGTTCCCACAAAAGGGGAGGTCGCATATTCAGAGCCAATCAAAAAGTATTATGCCCTGATGAAGGGGAGCGACGTGGTGGAAAATTTCAAGTACCTTGCGGTCAGCCACAATATCAACCTAATGCACAGGCTTAGGAATGAGCTCTCGCTCAACCAGATAATAGAACTTGCAAGGAGCGAGCGTGACTGGAACAACCTTCGCAAGTATCTCGAGATATTCGAGGAGTATTCGACATACCTCACACAAAGACAAAAGTATATCACAATGAGATTCTTGTATGAAAAGCTCGTACACCCCGAGGATGACATAAGAAGGCGCTGCGGCGAAATAATAGGCAAGCTTATAGCCAACTTTGACGAGGAGTACAGGAAGGATGTGCCGGATGACGTAAAGCTTGCGTTGCCAGAAATGACAAGCTATCAGGTGCTTGACCGGTTCATGAAGCTGTTTTTATATCCTGACCACAACATAATAAGAATCCACCAGCAGTGGATAGGTGAAGCTTTGAGCATTATGCTGCAGGCCGTGTTCAGGAATTCAAAAGCCAAGAGCAAGGACGGCTTAGTTGAGGTTCTTTCATCTTACTATCAAAAAGGAGAAGGCCACAATGACAGCATGCATCTTCATCTCTTAAGGAGTCTGCAGTTCATACCATTTTCAGGCGAATGGGCACAATCAGATATTTTCCTTAAATACCTGCAGGATACCATCTCAAGCAGCGAGCAGACTGTAAGGCTTCTGGCGTACGAAGTGCTCGGCGATATGTGCAAGGCCGGAAAGCTTCAAGATGACTATATTGGGCTGGTGGCTGCAAGCCTGATTGAAAAAGAGAGCATGCTTGAAGACAAATATGAAAAATGGGCCATCAGAAATCTCATAACGGGACTGAAAAAAGGCGAAGCTGCATTTGATAAATTAGAGCTGGAGCAGACAGAGATATCAGAAATATTCCTGAGCAACTTCAAGAACACTACGAGCTGGGTTGTGAAAAGGAGCAACATCGAGATGCTGCTTGACTATTCACTGTCCAATCTCCAAAGCTACGGCCTTTACACAGCGCTACATTTTTGCAACCTTCTCAAGGTCAGCCCGAATGAGAGCACCAGGCTAAAATCAGGAGAGGCTCTGCTCAAGATGTTCCCGCTGCTTCCGCAGGAACAGGGATACGACGTGGCCATAGAACTTTTCAGATCGCTGGAGATAGAGGAATATCAGTTCACTAAGTATATACCGCATTATCTCGGCCAGATTCTGATGTATCTTTCTCCTGAGAACATGGAGAGCTTGACCGACGATCTGAACGAGAAGATGAAAAGGTCAGGAGCGAGGGTTAATTCCCTGCTTCTTAGGACAATAGGGGTCTGCATAGCAAACTATGCTAACTACAAGGCTTATTTCAGCGAAAAGAGCGAAAGGTATGAAAAGCGGTTTGCAAAGAAGCTTGGAATACTTCTTAGCGGGCTTGCACACAATGACAACCAGGTCAAGCAGATGGCATTCAGCGTTATAGGCAGCGAGATTTTCGGCAATCCCGATATAGAGCTGGAGCACAAGTGCGACATATTCGCACTTATTGCAAAGAAGATATTGACCCTAATTGCGGCCGAAAAGCAGGAAGAGCTGACGTTCCTCAACAACTCTGCGGTCCTCAACAACATATACAGATTTATATCGGACTACATGTTCATAAATGGAGACATTCAGCTTAAATCACCGGAAAAGGTTGCATTTTTCCCTGGCACTTTTGATCCGTTTTCTCTTAGCCACAGGGAGATAGTCAGGGCTATAAGAAAGAAGGGTTTCGAGGTGTATCTGGCTGTCGACGAATTTTCATGGTCGAAAAGCACTCAGCCCAATATGATAAGAAGAAACATAATGAACATGTCGATAGCTGACGAGCTCAGCGTATACATCTACCCCGAGGACTTTCCTGTGAATCTTACAAATCCAAAAGACCTCAAGGTTCTTAGGCAAAATTTCAAGAGGCATGACGTGCATATAGTTGTGGGCAGCGATGTCGTGCTCAACGCCACCGCATACAGGGCCCCGGTGACTGAAAACTCCATACAGACATTTCCTCACGTTGTTTTTGAGAGAAGGAGCCATTTCGAGACGGAGGATACAGACAAGGTGCTTGACAAGGCGCTTGAAAATATAAAGGCGCCGATAATAAAGCTGTTCCTGCCCCCAAGGTATGAGGATGTGAGCTCCACGAGGATAAGGAATTACATTGATGAAAACCGTGACATATCAAAGCTGGTAGACCCGATGGTGCAAAGATATATATACGACAACGGTCTCTACAGGAGAGAGCCGTCCTACAAGTCGCTTATTCAAAAGCTCCAGTTTGACATTGAGATAGTTTCTGACATCAGGGATTCGCTCATAGAAAATTTGGCGCTCAACTTCCACCATGAGGAGTACAACAGCGCACTCGAGAGGCTCCAGGAATTTTCTGAAAAGCCGCTTGCCAGCATACTTATAGTAAAGGACAACCAGAAAAACAACAAGATAATAGGCTATTCCGCCTTCAACTGGCTAGCGTCCAGCCAGATATTCAACGAATTCAAGGACAGCCAGATATCAGAATCGGTCAGAGAGAATTACACAGGCAGGATTATACTCGTTAGCGGCATTTTCATAGACAGAAACTGCGGGATAGAAAATTTAAACCAGATAATTCTTACCGAGACGCTGTCCTACTGCATATCCAGGGATTACGGTTATGCTGTCTATATAAACAACATTGACATGGAACAGGACGAGGAGCTGTACGAAACTCTTCAGCTGCAGGGCTTTACAAAGCAAAGGTGCACACATGAAAAAAGAGGTGTGTTTGCGGTCAATATGAGCAGACCGTGCAGCCTGTATCTTGATATAAGAAGCATAATGAAATACCCGTTCCGCGACAATCCTCTTGTTGTAAATCAGATTAATATTGCCAGAAAAAGGCTGCAAAAGGCGCTTGCGAAGCTTTATCCGGGGAACCTTGTGCTGTCGTTTGACAGAAGGCTCATGGAAGAAACTCTCATGAAGAAGATATGCAGAGAAAACGGGGTACCTACAACGCCGCTGAATCCAAGGAGGCTCGGAGATTCCATGTGCGTCCCTTTTGGTAATGTTCTAAACAGACTGACCATTCCAAATACGGTGACAAAGGCTCTCCATACCGAGAAGATATTTGAAAGGGACATGTCGTCATTCAGGATAGAGCAGTTTCCCCACTATCTGAATCTTGAAAATCAGATAAAGATGATAAAGTCGTTCAACCGTCCGGTAATACTAATTGACGACATACTAAACAAGGGCTACAGGATAAAAGTGCTTGATCCCCTGCTCAAAAAAGAGGGGGTGCAGGTCAAGAAGATAATAGTCGGAATGCTATCGGGCAGAGGCAAGGAGTTAATGGACATACAGGGCAGGGCTGTTGACAGCGCATACTTCATACCCAACCTTAGAATCTGGTTCACAGAACAGCTGCTGTATCCGTTTATGGGAGGAGACGCCCTATGGAGGGAGTACAGCCCAAAGAGCAACATTATACCGTCGCTGAATATGATACTTCCATACGCTTATCCAAGCTTCATAAGAGGGGCTTCGAGGGAGAGCATATTTGAGCTTTCGAAGGTATGCCTTGAAAATTCAATGGATATTTTCAGAGTGCTCGAAAGCGAGTATGAAAGCATAAATGAGAGGAATCTGACTCTGGGTCTGCTGGGAGAGGTGTTTTTATACCCTAGATGCCCTGAGTTTGGAAAAGACGTCAGGTACGATTTGAACATGAATCCGTCCTCGTTCCTTGAGGACCAGATGGAATATCTGAAAAGACTCGAGGCGGGATTCAAATAGCATTTTGGAGGCCAGATACGATGAATATCAACTTTTACAGATTAAACGATAGAATGCTTATATCAAAAGAAGAGATTGACGGTTTGCCCGCTCTGAGCAGGGAGGAAGCCGCTTCATTCGCGGGCATCGCATGCTACGCAGGCTCTCTGGAAAAGGGACTGTCCAGGAAGACCTTCTCAGTATCGGATGCATCCCTTCTTGAACTTGAAAAAGAAGGCGTTGAACTTTTGAAGACGAGCAAGGCTGCCAGCTCAGAAGTGGATGACATAATACTTCGTAAAATAGGCGAAGGAAAGCTCATGTATGCAAACACAGCATATCCGGACTGGAGGGAAGCCTGCAGTGCCAGACTCCCCAAAAGCTGGAGAATAAATGTTGTCGGGATGGGCGATGTGGGAGGCATGCTAATTACGGGGCTGAGGCTTCTTGGCGGGGACGCCGTGGAGGGCATTGGCATATACGACAGAGACGAGAACAAGATGCAAAGATGGCTCCTTGAAGCCGGACAGATATACTCGCAGTTTGACGGCAAGAAGTACCCCCCTGTCAAAAAACTCAGCGAGGACGAGCTGTTTGACTGCGACATGATAGCATTCTGCATATCGGTGGGAGTGCCACCTGTAGGGCAGGAGGGCAAGGATGTAAGAATGGTACAGTTCGAGCAGAACTCCAAAATAATAGGCGAGTACGGAAGGATGGCATGCAAGGCCGGATTTAAGGGAATATTCGCAGTAGTTTCAGATCCGGTGGATCCGCTTTGCAAAGCGCTTTACATTGCCAGCAACAAGGGGGAAGGCGGAGACATGCACTACATGGGTCTCTCGCCGGAGCAGATAAGAGGCTACGGCCTTGGAGTCATGAATGCAAGGGCTGTCTACTATTCTATGCAGGATGAGAGGCTTGCAGGATACAATGAGAACGGCAGGGCTTTTGGGCCTCATGGCGAGGGGCTTGTGATTGCCAACAGCATAAGCGAATATGATGATGAACTCTCGCAGGAGCTTACGCATAAGGCCAAGCATGCAAACATAGAGGTCAGAAATACGGGTTTCAAGCCGTATATAGCCCCGGCGCTATCCTCGGGCGCGCTCTCGCTGCTTGCGACCATAAAGGGAGAATGGCACTACAGCTCGACATACATGGGCGGTGTGTTTATAGGAGCCAAAAACAGGCTTACAGAATCGGGAACAGATATCGAAAGGCTCGATTTGGACGATAAGCTCTTTGGAAGGCTAAAAGAAACATATGAACATCTCAAAGCAATAATATAGACAGGGGCGCAGCAGTGGCGGCAATAACAGCCACTGCCGCTGCCTGTTGTACCTGAGGGGGGAACGGAGATGGAAAATATATATGTTTTGTGTGCGGACGGTCACTCGGAACAGCTCGCTAACATGATAGGAGCTGTTACAGCAAGCAGCAAGCGTATATACGTGCATGATGCTAAACGCGCCGGCGAACTCGCCGGAAAGAGGATACTGTTTGCCGCTGAAACAAACGAAATAGGAGTGGACATGAATCTGCTGCAGCTGCTGTTGGAAATACGAGCTGCCAATCCGCGTGCATTTGAGGGGGCTGTGGGAGCTGTGATTGTTCACAGCAAAAACGAATTATACACAAAAAGCTGCGCCACGCACCTGGTTTTTGTGGCTAACCAGCTGGGCTGCGCATTCATAGGGCACCCTCTTGCAGAGGCCGTGGGAGGGCTCAAGAACTTTTCGACCTGGAAGAAAGTATACAAGGATAGTACTCTCAGCGAAATATGTATGATGCAATGCGAAAAACTCGGGCACAGGCTAATGGAATACAAGCCGGCAAAGTCTGAAGCGCCGAAAATAACAGTGCTCCATTCAAGCTCGAGAAAAACATCCAACACACTTATGCTCTGGAACATGGTCGAGGAGAATCTTGTGAGTTTGGGGTGCTCGGTAAGGCAAATACATGTGGAAAATGAGAATCTAACCGACTGCAGAGGCTGCTCTTTCAAACTGTGCATGCACTATGGAGAGCAAAAAAGCTGTTTTTACGGAGGTCTTGTTGTGCAGGAGGTGTTTCCGGCGGTAGAGGAATGCGACGCACTTGTTCTGCTATGTCCTAACTACAACGACTCAATAGCTGCAAACCTTATGGCGGTAATAAACAGGCTTACTGCTCTCTACAGGCAAATGAGCTTTTATGATAAGGCTCTGTTTGGAGTTGTGGTTTCTGGCAATTCTGGGAATGACACGGTGGCAAGACAGCTCCTTGGAGCACTGAACATAAACAAGGGTTTCAGGCTTCCGCCCGAATTTGCCTTGATGGAGATTGCCAATGATCCTGGAAGCATTAAAAGAGTACAGGATATAAGGGAAAGGGCCAGGATATTTGCGGAGAGAATAGTCGCCGAGACTAGGAAATAGACGGAGATCCGGAGATGCAGACGTTGAGCATATTGATATATTTTTATGAACAATGAAATTCGTTATATAAAAAAATAATAATATTATTGACAGTAAAAATACGGTTTGTTATTATGTGTATAACAGTTAAATATAGTTTTGAAAATAAATTCTAAGAGCAGGAAGAGTAGTCAGAATTTTCTATAAACAGCGAGTCGGGGTTGGTGGGAGCCGATTTTAGAGTATCTGGTGAATGGGCCTGTGAGAAGCAGGGTGAAATCTTTTGAGAGTATCCTAAGCCGGGAGTCCCCCGTTACAGGGACAGGATATCGGGAGCAATCTCCGTATCTAGAAGAGATGGAGGGCATTAGCCTTCTAACTTGGGTGGCACCGCGAAGAGCATGGTTCTTCGTCCCATATATCATATGGGATGATGGGCCATTTTTTATTTTCAAAACAAGACATTAAATTCTATAAATACAAAAATATGGAGGGGTTATCATGAATTTAAGAAAAAATGTTCTTACAGCGCTTTTGTTAGCAATAGGTTTTATACTGCACCAGATAGTGCCGGGAGCTTTGGGGGCCATGAAATTTGACATAATGCTTGCGATGATATTTGTTGCAATATTCATAAACAACGATGTGAAAAACGTAGTGCTGGCAGCTTTGATGGGAGGAGTTATAACAGCACTTACAACCACATTCCCTGGCGGACAGCTCCCTAACATAATTGACAAGATAGTGACATGTGCGGCTGTGTATGCAATGATTAAAGTAGCCCTAAGCTTTATGCCAGAATTGAATCAAGTTGCAGTGATAGCTATATCGTTTGTTGGAACTATAATAAGCGGAGCCGTATTCCTCTACTCTGCACTTTTGATAGTTGGCCTTCCGGCACCTTTCACAGCTCTTTTTATGGGAATAGTCCTTCCTACCGCAGTGGCAAATGTATTCGTGACCATAGTAATATATAATGCAGTTAAGATGGCTCTGAAGGCATCTGGATTTTCGATGGCTAGATAGCAAACTGGCCTTGCGACTAATAAAATTATCAATATAATCTATAAAGACCTCTGGATTTTAAATCTGGAGGTCTTTTTGTGTTAGTTGCGCTGGGCAATGGGTAATAGTAGACCAATGCATATGGAATGTATTTACAAGAATAAATATGCATAAAGGGGTTGGTGTTGTGAACAGTATTGATGCGAACTTCTATGCAATTGAAAATATGGATGTGTCTTCTGGAACATATGCGGTAGAGTTCGTTGACGCACTCATAATGTGCGGCATATCAAGCCGGGCAAGCGACATACATATACATCCGGGGAAAAGCCACACGCAAATAAAGCTCAGGATAGACGGAAAGCTGCTTGGGGGGCCTAAGATAAGTAAAGGCAGGCACGAGAGCATAATATCCAGACTAAAAGTCATATCGGGCATGAATATTTCCGAAAAGAGAATTCCTCAGGATGGGAGACTCGTAAAATCGGTGGGAGAGAGCGAATACGATCTCAGGACAGCCACAATTGCCACTGTGTTTGGCGAAAAGGCTGTGATTAGGATACTTGAAAAGGACGATTTCAGGTTCAGCATTAATAATATAGGGATGACACCTGACGACGTTGATAAAATCTCAACCTGCATTTCCGGCACAGGGGGTATGGTGCTTATAAGCGGACCGACTGGATCAGGCAAGACTACAACTCTGTATTCTATATTGAATTTCATCAAAAGAGATTCAAAAAATATAATAACGGTTGAGGACCCGGTAGAGTATACAATCGGCGAAGTATCTCAGATACAAGTGAACAGGCAAATAGGACTGGACTTTGCCGAAGGTCTGCGTGCAGCATTGCGCCACGATCCTGACGTTATAATGATTGGTGAAATACGTGATAACGAGACGGCGAGCATAGCAATGAGGGCGGCAATAACTGGACACTTGGTGGTTAGCACCATTCACACCATTGATTCAGCAAGCACTGTAACCAGGCTTTTGAATATGGGGATTCCATCTTATATAATTTCAGCGGCACTTAAATGTGTAATATCGCAGCGGCTTCTAAGAGTGCTGTGCAAATCATGCAAAAACATCTGCAGCCCAATGGTTGCTGAAAAAACAGCGCTCTATATGGCGGGGTACAAAACGGAAGGTTTTTGCTCTGCCACAGGCTGCAGGCGCTGCGCAGGAACGGGATATTACGGCAGAACAGGGGTGTATGAGGTGCTTTGTATTGACAGAGAGCTGAGCGAGGCAATAATACAAGGCCAGTCTCAACAGAAGATAAGAGATATCGCAGATAGGAAGGGCATGTCAACCATGCTGGAAAATGCCGCAAGGCTTGTTGTTGATGGAACAACATCTGCTGAGGAAATATCGCAGCTCCTGGCGGGAGAATACTTGTAAGGATGTGGTTAGAATAAAGCTTTTTGCATATATAGGTATGGACGGCAGGCAAGTTTACCGTTGCGGAATTTTGCGGGCAGTAAGCCAAAACCAAGCCTTAATTAGCCTTTCTGAAAGCGGCGTATATGCAATTTGGACAGTAGGGCTTTTGCTGCCAAGCGGCATTATTTCGCCTGCTTCAAACAAAAATCATATTGCGATATCGGAATTTTTCGGACACCTTCACTTTCTTACTTGCGCGGGCCTCAGCATAACCGAGTCGCTTAGCATCATAGACGGAGCAGGAGGCCATGTGAGCAAATACTCAAGGGCTATTTCGTCAAATATAAACAAAGGCATTTCTGTTTCGGAAGCAATGAAGCAGGCGGACACATACTTTCCGAATTTGGTCGTAGAGGTTATGGATTGCGCAGAAAAAAGCGGGCGAATTGAAGGAGTGTGCAAAAAACTGGCTGACTTCTACTACAGCATGTACAGCATCAAGAGAGATATAAAATCAGCGCTTGCATATCCTATGTTGGTGTTATTTTTTTGTTTTTTCTCAGTAGGGTTTATAACGGTCTTTGTAATGCCAAGCCTGGCCGATTTGCTTAATGCAAGTGATGCAGGCTTAGAGGGAGCAAGCGGAATTATAATTGGAGCATCAAGCGTCATAAGCGGGAATGTGCATACAATACTGGCCTGCATGGCAGGTTTTGTTTTTGTTGCCTCGTGCGCATTCAGGGCTTGTGCAAAAAATGGAGAAGTCTGGCGGTTGCTTTCAAAAGTGCCGCACATTGGGAAAGTCAGAATAAATGCCGTATCATCAATGTTTGCAGGATTGCTTTCAATGTGCATGGAAAGCGGGATACCGATATACAGCGCTGTTGAAATGGCGGGTAACGCTCTCGGCTGTAGCGAATACAGGAAAAGCATGCTGAAAATGCGGGACTCTATTACTGCAGGCGAGAGTGTGTCGACAGCCGTTTCAAGAGCGGGATTTTTTTCAGATGAGTTTGCGATGATGGTTAAAATTGGGGAGGCATCTGGTGATATGTCGGGAATACTTCAAAAAATCGCGTGCTATTTCGAAAAGCAGGTGGAATCATCCGTGAAAAGGGCGGTATCCCTTATAGGTCCTCTGCTTATTATGGGGGTAACCGTAATAATAGGTGTGCTCTCGTATGTTGTTATGACGCCGATGCTAAGAATTGCAAACAGCATTATATAAAAAGTTGATTTGACAATATGAATGAAATGGGAGGTAAATGAAATGAAAAAAATATTGGCTGTGCTCAGGGGAAGAAAAGGATTTTCGCTGCTTGAGGTGCTTATGGCCGTGTTTGTAATAGGCATCATTGTGGCTATAATTTCGCCGGATATTGCAAGCACGGGGCACAAGGCAAAGCTAAGAGCGGATGCGGCCTCGGCTGCATGCATAGGAAGAGCTCTGGAGCTTTATGTGGCTGAAAACAATATAGGCAAAAAAACGAATGGATTTGACGAGTCTGAATTGAAGAAGGTACTAGTGGAAGGGGGATATCTAACCAGCATAAGCGCACCCAAGAGCGGAGGAGTCTGGACTGCTGAGTACACGAACAAGAAGATAGCTGTCAAAGCAGGGGGGATAGAGCTTTATCCGTCTATTGAAAAAACAGAGGTGACGGAAGATGAATCTTCGAACTAGACTGTTCTGGATAAACGAAGACAACAGAGCTGTATTTGCAATAAAGGGTCCACGGGGCATCCGCAAGGTCTCCATACCAAAAAGGAGTGATGGCGGATGCCGGATTATTGATCCCGACAGTTTCAATGAAGCTCTGGATGCATTGAAATGTGCGGCAAAAAGCATAGATGAAATTGTTTATATCGAAAATTCTAGTCTGTGTAGCTTTGAAATAGTGAATGTCCCCGGCGGGAGGAAAAGCATTGCCTGTACATTGGCAGAAAATCACTTCAAGGCAGCAAGCAGGATTGATGAGAAGGAGCATATCATAAGCTCAAGAAGAGTCAAATCAGATAGCTTTATTTCAAGTCATTTCGTATGCGCGATTGAAGTGAAGGATATAGATTCGGCATTTATTATTTCGAAGCGCCACAAAATAAAAATAAGTGGCATATACTGCGGAATAGACGCAGCTATATGCGCGTATATAAAGAGTTCTTCAGAAATGACAAAGTCGTATGGGGCTATAGCACTTGACAGTGGATACTCATATTCGATCGCAGTGATGCATGAAGGAAGTCCTGTTGCTGCTTTCAGAGCAAAAAAATCTGAATATGCGCGGGCTGTAGAGAAAATCAAGGAGACTCTTTTAAGCTGCTCCGGGGAAGCATTTGAGGATCTGGTAATAATCTCGGGTGAGGGAGATTTTTTTGCAGAGCATATAACAAGCGGCGCCATGATAAGGGTCGACAACCTGATTGTTTCCAGGGAAGTTCAAGAATATATAGTGGAGGGGATTCCAATGGGGTGAACAAATGCGCAATGAACTTGGAGGCCTGCTACAGAAAAAGGCTAAAAAAAAGATTTGTTGTGAGGAATACTGCTATCATAATTTCGTTGATGGCAGCAGTATCTTTGGCAGTTTTAGATCAAGCAGCCGCGGCATATATAAGAAAGTCCGTGGGCAATCAAGCTGTCCTGGCAGCCGCAGAAAACCAATACAGAGCCAATATAGATTACGTAGATGAGGTAAGTGAGCAATTTTCAGATAGGATGCTCGATAAATCACTTCTGGAAGCTGTCGGAGAAATAATGCTCAGCCGCATTGAGGGAGCAGAAACTGAGGCGATAGCCTGCAGACCAAACAAGCTAAGCATCCAGGGGAGCAGCAGTGAATATTCGGGAATAATGAGGTATTGCGGTTTTATTGACAAGTGCCTGGGAGGTCAAAGCAGTGTGCTTATTGAAAGCATAAGCTTAGATAACAAAGCAGAATATAGAGATTACATGTTCCTGATTAGTATGGATCTGGAAAAGGATGATTCCAAATGAGCAGGAAGAACCTGATTGCGATATGCCTCATACTTGTATCCGCTGTTTATGCCAAATTTCAGCTGGAGGGGAACTTGAGACAGGCATTTAGCCTCTATAACGAAAAATCAAACCCTCAGGCAGCTGAGCAAACGAATAAAAGAATTGCAGGGGCGAAACAAAAAGCGGAAATTTTAGAATACAGAATGGATCTCATATCAAGCCAGCAGGATGTACTCATATTTCTAGAAGGGAGCTACAGGATTATAGGTTTGGAGCTTGCATATGAAAAACACCACATAGAAGAGGTGTCGATATGTGAAGGTTCACGCAAAATAAATGTTTATGAGGTGGAAATAAGTATGAATGGAAGTGCTGCTCAGATTGTTGAATTCATAAAGTCGGTGCAAATGGAGGAGGCATATATGGGATTTAGCGAGATGAAGATGACGTTTGATGAATATGGCGGCGTCAATTGCAGCATGCTTCTGGTTTTGGCGGGAAATCTCTATTGATTGATGGAGCGGTTAATGAAAAAGACTGCAACTCGAAACAAAGGGGATTCCTACTACTAGAAAGCGCTGCCGCCATATTTTTGATAAGCCTTTTAATGGTTTCTTTTTCCGAGATATTTTTCGAATGCACGCTGTCGATTCTAAGATCCAAGGAAAAGGCATATGCCTTCAACATGGCGCAGGCATATGCGGAAACTATAGTTAATATTGATGAAGTTGAGCTTTTTGAAAAATATTACAATTGCGAATTTAAAGAAGACGAATTCAATGTGAGAACCTGCATAGACGTTTTAACAGAGCGAGAATATGATAATCACAAAAGCAAGGGAACGCTGGGAATTACTGTTCTGGTTTCCAAGAATGGTGCTCCGCTTGCTGAAATTAAGACTTTCAGAAAAGCCGGGTGGAAAAATGAGGAGTGAAAAAGGCTCTGCCTTGATTATGGGTTTAATAGCAATGCTTTTGCTCTGGACTCTGGGCATGACGCTTGTGCTTATTACAGCAAGAAATGCCAGCGCCAGAGAGCTTTCAAGCAGCCACAAGAAAAGCTTCTACATAGCAGACGGTGGACTAAGGCTGGCGAAGGATGCGTTGCTTGTGAGCACCGAGGCTGCATTTGCAGCTTGCCTTGACAAGCTGGATTTATATATAGAACACGAGCTGGAGGATTTTCTTATGATCGAGCTTGAAAAAGAACTCAGTGGAAATGACAGTGAGTATATGGAGCTCGAGTGTTGCGAGGACGGGAATGTCACGGCGTGTCTCAGGAGAGAGGATGTTGACGGTCATCTGAACGAGATTTTCAAAAAGGAGTACTGGTACTATTTCTTGACGCAGAAGCGCCTGGAAGTCGTGAGGCAAATAGAAGCTGTTGACTCTGAAGACGTGCTTATAAACGTAAGGGATGACCACATAAAATTTGACCTGGTGGACGCATTTGTCATGGAGGTAGCCGCTTCAAAGTCGATTGGAGCGACAAGATGCGTCATAGATTGCAGACTTAGCGTGAAGATTCCAGATTCAGACTTTGGGCATATAGAATATGAACTGTATACAAAACCTTTAGGCAAAAGTATTGAATTGGGCGAAGGCGTATACGGAGAACTCTATTTGGAGGTGCCTGAAAGTGTTGATGCGAGAGGGGTGCTGGATTTAGAAAGCCTGGTCAGTATGAGCGGCTGGGTAAGAAGAAGGTGACTTTATGAAAATCGGCAAAAAAGGTGTGCTTCTTGTGGAGCTGGCTTGCGCTTTGTCAATTGCAATGCTCCTGTCAGGAGCTGTATATATGTCGGCTAACATGAGAAAGGCAAAGGTTGATGCATTTGCAAGGAGAATCTGCTCGGACATTAGATATGTTAGGATGAGAAACATATATGGAGACGATAGCGCCAAAATAAAGTTCTGTACAGATTCTTGGAAGCGTAGCAGCTATGAAATTTATAAAGAGGATGTTCTGGAAAAAGAGGAGAAGCTTCCGGAGGGCATACAATTTGTATCGGCACTGAGTACTCTCAATTTCACTCTTGCAGGTACCCTCAAGGGAAGCGGAGACACAATAAAGATAACTGACTCAGCTACAGGGTATACAAAGGTTGTTACAATAGTTCCTTTCAGCGGCAGAACATTGATAAGGGAAGGAATTTATGCCTATGAATAGAAAGGGATTCCTGCTATTGGAGGCTGCGGCGTATGCTTTTTTGACTATTCTGCTTGTCCTTTTGACTCTCGAGCTGATGTCGGGTTTGAAAAACATTTATTCAAAGGGTGAAGCTGAAACTGAGCTGCATGAAAATGCCATGATGGTGCAGCACTTTGTTGAAGCGCGGCTTTATGGAGCTTCAAACATAACTGCTGTTATTGGGAGCAATAGAAAAAAGATTGCATGGAGCGAGTTTTCGCGAGGTGAGGTGGATGAAATAAGTTTCAAATTTGGAGGTCAGGATACTGGAATATATTTAAACAGGAGTACTAGAAAATTGTTCTGCACAATAGGTGGTCACAGGCCCGGTTATGAATTTGCGAATTATGTATCGAATATGAAGGCGGAAAAAATTCAGGGTGAATCTGGAGTAAGGCTTGCCTTTCTCCTGGAGAAGGATGGCTGCACCATGAAAACGGAATTCGTGATTTTTATAAGGAACTCCCTCTAAAATGAAGAATCTGCTATACTATAAAATAAAGCAGACGAATAACGAAAGGGAGTAGTTTAATGGGTTCTGTAAAAAACATCTCACTTGTTGGATTTATGGCGAGCGGGAAGACTACTGTTGGCAAGCAGCTGGCTAAAAGGCTGGGATTTGAATTTGTGGATACTGACGATTTGGCTGAGAAGCTTGAAGGAAGGACAATCAGTTCCATATTTGAGAATTCGGGAGAGGAGTATTTCAGGAATGTCGAGAGCGGAATACTCGGTGAAGTACTTTCAGAGTCGGGGAAGGTAATATCAACAGGCGGGGGAATAATCCTGAGGGAAGAAAACATTATGGCGTTGAGAGGCAATTCGGTTGTAGTGTGGCTCAAGGCAAACCGCGACACTATACTCAAAAATTTAAAAAGGTCTGATGACAAAAGGCCACTGATGAAACAGTGTGAGGCTGAGGAGAGAATAGACTCAATACTTCCTCCAAGGCTTGATAAATACAAGAGAGCGGCCCATATTACAGTGGATGTTGATGGCAAGTCACCTGCTAATATCGTCAGTGAAATACTGTTCAAGCTCAACAAAATATGATATTATAGCATTGTAATTTTTTTGATATGATGGGGATTTATATTCCTTTATATATTTCGCCCCGTTTCAGTTTAGGCAGAGGAATTTAATATTATGGAGGTAGGATATGATATCAGCAAGTGAGTTTAGAAAAGGAGTAACGTTTGTAAAGGATGGTCAGCCTTGTCTGATTGTTGATTTCCAGCACGTCAAGCCAGGCAAAGGTGCGGCATTCGTTAGAACAAAATATAAGGATTTGAGAACTGGAGCTACGAGGGAAGAAGCTTTCAACCCAAGCGACAAGTTTCCAAAGGCCAATATAGAGACTAAGGAAATGCAATATCTTTACAATGACGGAGAGCTTTACTACTTCATGGATAACGAAACTTTCGAGCAGGTTCCTTTGTCGCTTGAGCAGGTTGAGGAGGCCATCAAGTACATAAAGGAAAACGACAGCGTAGTTATCAGATTCTTCGAAGGCGCTGCATTCCAGGTTGAGGCTCCAAACTTTGTAGATCTTGAAGTTATCGAGACAGAGCCGGGAATAAAAGGCAACACAGCATCAAACGTTACAAAGGCTGCAACAGTTGAAACAGGAGCCGTTGTTCAGGTTCCGCTATTTGTTAACGTTGGAGATAAAATCAAAATAGATACAAGAACTGGCGAGTATCTTTCAAGAGCATAGAGTTATCAGCGGGCAGATAAGAATATCTGCCTTTTTTATTTCTCTAAATAACGAACCTGAAAAATCATATGTTAGAAACCTAATGCCAGAAGGTATATAAACAAATAAGGCTTAGTACATACAGTTTGGACAGCTTTCAATATGATAAGCAGGGGGGAGCTTATGAAATATGATAAAATAAAAAAACTAGACCAGCTAATTGAAGATGGAATCGGATTTGAGGAGGATGACACTCATACGCTCAAATACATAGAATGGCACAATAATTGTTTCCAGGCTGTAAGGGACTTTTATGACCAGTCGTCTGATGAATATAAGGCGCTGCGTGAGAGCCATTCGATTGAGAGTATTATCTTGAATCTGAAGATATTTTCAACAAGAGAAAAAGCAAGGCTGCTTCAGGAAGGTGAAGAATGCAATGATTGTCCAGGGCTTTCGGACGAAGACTCCATAAGCGGCGATGTGGGAATCAGAATATTGTCCAAGATAGACATGTTAAAGGAAAACAGCGAAAAAAAGGAGCAGCTCAGGAATCTTTTCAACCTGGTGAGGAGAGAGCTCAAAAATGAGGCTGTCAACTGGGACAAGGTCAGCGAACTTTTAAAGATGAGCTTTGACTTTGGCATGGATGTGGCGCCTGACATAGTCGAATTTGCAGACAGGTATTATGAATCCAGAAACAAGGAAGAATAGTTCATAGCAACACGCAAAACAGGCCGAGCACAGCTCCGGCCTGTTTTGCGTGTTGGAAGAATCTATAAACCTGCCCGTTTCTTGAAGTCATCCTTTATCTGATGCAATCTTTGAGTGCCTTCGGCTCTTTTTCTCTTAGCATCTTCATGGATTTGTCTGGTTTCTTCGATGCCCGTAACTATAGTGTTCCAGGTCTTTTCAAGCGTTCCAATGTCCAGCGCTCCTCCAGATGACATCTGGGCCAGCATTTTGGACTGCAGGGCAGTGTTTTCCGAATTTTTGACAAGAAGCTCGTTGGTCTTCTCGTCGAGAGCTGCCATGGCCCTGGCCTGTATGAGCTGTCTTTTTAAAGTTATGGCCTGTATGAGCGACTGCTTGAATATTGGTATGGTTATTATGAACGCGGAGTTTATCTTTCTGACAAGATTGTAATTGCCCCGTTGTATGAGTCTGATTTGGGGCATTGTCTGCATGGAAACGTTCTTGGCAAGCTCAAGGTCGTAAATCCTCTGCTGCAACATCTCTTCTATATTCCTGGCATTAGAAAGATTAAGCCGGTCTATTTGATCGTTTGTCAGAGTCGCCCTGGATTCTAGAGCAGGAATGGTCTCGGATTGAATTTTTTGGAGCACAATTGCGCCTGCCGCTATGTATTTTTCGAGTGCTTCGTAATAACCCATATTCTTTTCGAACATGGAATCCAAAAGCGAGTTGGATTTTTTTATTTCGGACTCGTATTCTTTGAGTTTCGCATATATTTTTTCCATTTCGCCGCCCATGGAGGTGTATTTGTTCAGAAGTGCGTCGACAGAGTCCTTGGTTTTCTTCATTATGCGCACTATTAGTCCGGATTTTTGCTCCTCGCTGAAGTCTGAAGCGTCGAATTTGTTCATGATTTTATTGAGCTGAAGAAGAAGCGCCTCAGGATTTTCAAGAGATGTGGTTTTGATTGTGTCCAGTATCATATCTGAAAATCTTGAGATCTCATGCGCAGTTTTGTTTCCAAAAGAGGTTATCGTGTCGGGATTGCTCGGGTCAATTTCGGCGGCTATAATTGAAATTTCCGCTGAATTTCTCGCGGACTGGGCAACCATATCTGTCTGCCTTTGGGTGTCGAGTTCGTATGCATTTTCATTGATAGTACTGTCCATTGTTGTTTTCCCCCTCTCACTTTTTAAAAAAGGCGGCCATGCGAGACAAGGCTTTTTTGCCCGACGTATCGCACTGGCCTTTTAGCTTGGCGTAATCAATTGATGCATTGCGCTCTTCAAGACTGTGGTTGTCGAAATAGGAGCCGTTTACATGGTTTTCTATGTCGACATGTCCTGAAGGTGTAAGTATAAGTATATCAAAGCCGCAGTAGTAAAAAAACGAGATTGCGGCACAGTCTTCAAATGTAAAATGAGTCTCCTTCCCGTTGTATATTGCTATTTTGGGGACGTCAAATGGGTAATCGAAATTTTCAAGCAGTCCTATGAGGCTCTTGTCGAGGATGAGCAGCATATGCAGAGTTCTGAGGGTTGCATCCTCGCTGGGAGATTTCAAAAGCAAATCAGATTCAAGAAGTTGCCCCAGCTTGTGGGCGATGGTCGTCTGGAGCTGCTTTTGAAGGGTCATGTTCTCGAAAAAGTGGCTTGCAGCAAGTCCTTCAATGTCTAAAGCGCCGTTCTTCGATATGAAATGTATAAGGGATGAGCCTGATGCGGGCTTCAATATCCCGTTTTTGGAATATCCAGCATAATGTGCTTCTGCGCGATTTTCGCCAAGCAGGGGTCCGGATGAAAAAAATAGTTTCTTTGAAGACAAGAAAAACTCGACATCTTTTTCATATTCGCACAAATCCCTGTGGACACCGCTTATCTTTACAAAAAGATTGGGTATTGCTATGGTGTCATTTCCGGCTGAGAAGCCTTCCCTGAATCTTGCCTCCTCGTTCCACAATATTTTAAGCTCTTCGTAAGTGGTCTTGAGAGTCACGGGATGAGAAAGGTGGCTATCAAACTGCCAGGGTTTAAAAATATTGCAGGCAGGATCGTAGAGCACCTTGGAAATCTCTTCCTGAGCCTTATAGGCTGATGTCTCAAGTCTTGAAGATCCTGCAGGATTATCTCCTTTGCCAAGGGCCATAAGCACACCTCCTCTACTTGCGATTAGTTATTGACAAAATATTTATACCCTCGTATGGCGCTTTCATAGCATTATTGCAAGCATATTTAATAATTGCAATGAAAATGACAAATATTTGTGGTATATTTATATTGAATATATGATTAAACATGAACGAAAAACAGCTTGCATGGCAAACTGTCTGCTTATTTACAAAAATTCGATTTGGAAAATATTCAACATATAGTGTAAGGAAGGTGTAATACGATGAATCATGATGTAAAAGGCCTGTTATTGCTTGAGCCTGGAAGCAGGGCTGATGGTTTTTTTCTTTTGAAATCTGTTGAGACCAAAACGGCCAGCAACGGTAAAAACTATATAGATTTTTTGCTTTCAGACAAGAGCGGAGATGTTGTAGGGAAACTCTGGGAAAGTACGCCTGATGACGAGAGAGGCTTTGCCTCGAATTCCATAGTCAAGGTAAGGGGCATAGTTAACAAATGGAAGGATTCGGTTCAGCTCAAAATAGAGAGGATACGCAACATAACAGACGAAGATGGAGTGAATATAGAGGATTTTGTCAGATCGGCTCCGATTGAAGGCGAGCAGATGTACAGTGTGATGCTGGACTATATTTCAAAGATAGAATCCGAAGAAATCAGAAAAATAGTCGCGCATATTTCAGAAAGCAAGAAAGACAGGCTGATCTATTATCCGGCAGCAAAATCAAACCACCATGCCATAAGAGCGGGTCTTCTCTATCATGTAACCACAATGCTCGCATCTGCAGAGCTGCTGCTTGGCATATATGACTTTTTGGATTCTGACTTGCTTTACGCCGGCATAATACTTCATGACATATCGAAGCTAGATGAGATGGATGCGAACGAACTCGGGATAGTCTCAGACTATACTGTCGAAGGCAAGCTTCTGGGGCATATAATACAGGGAATAAAAGAGCTTGAAGTGGCAGGAGCTGCTCTTGGTACAAGCAAAGAGGTCATTCTTGTGCTGCAGCACATGATACTCTCACATCACTATGAGGCGGAGTTTGGAAGCCCCAAAAAGCCGCTGATACCCGAGGCGGAAATGCTTCATCACCTGGACATGATAGATGCAAGGATGTATGACTTTAAAAACGCCCTTGCCGATGTGAATGAAGGAGATTTTTCGCAAAGAGTGTGGAGTCTTGAAAACAGGGCTGTATACAAGCCGATGCTTTAGATTTGAAAGTGTTTTTGCTTTATTTTTAGATTGACGGGGTGTATAATTAAAATAAATTTTATATATAAATATTGTGTTGAGGGGGAACGGATTTGAGTTTGCGAAACGAATATAAAAACGCATGGGAAATGATTAGTGGGAGCGAGAAAGAAGAGGTCATGAACTATTGCGAAGGCTACAAGAAATTCCTGGACAAGGGCAAAACAGAAAGAGCCTGCACAAGTTTTGTGCTGCAGGAAGCGAGAAAAAATGGCTTTGTGCCCTTTGACGAGGCTGCAGGAATAAAGCCGGGCGACAAGATATATTTTGAGAACAAGGGGAAGGGCGCGGCACTTTTTGTGATAGGAAGCGAACCGCTTGAAAATGGCATGAATATTGTGGGGGCCCACATAGACGCACCAAGGCTGGATCTTAAGCCTATGCCGCTTTATGAGGATTCGGAGGTTGCGCTTTTTAAGACGCACTACTATGGCGGCGTAAAAAAATATCAGTGGACTTGCTTGCCGCTTAGCCTTCACGGAGTCGTTGTAATGGCTGATGGAAGCAAGGTTGACATAGCAATAGGAGAAGACGAAAGTGATCCTGTGTTTTATATATCGGATCTTCTTATACATCTTTCGAAGGATCAGTTGTCAAAAAAAGCTTCGGAAGTAATAACGGGAGAAGGGCTCAACGTTCTTGCGGGAAGCATCCCGATAAAGGATGAAAATGACAAGAGTTCGGTTAAGCTGAACGTACTCAGGCTGCTAAATGAAAAGTACGGCATTACAGAAGAGGATTTTGTAAGCGCGGAGATACAGGTGGTGCCTGCAGGCAGGGCAAGGGATGTGGGCTTTGACAGGTCTATGATTGCAGCATACGGGCATGATGACAGGGTATGCGCATACGCTGCGTTGAGTGCCGTATTGAAAATGGAGTCGCCAGAGAAAACGGCAGTAGCACTTTTTGTAGACAAGGAAGAGATCGGCTCAGTGGGAAACACAGGTATGGAATCCAGATTCTTTGAAAATGCAGTCGCCGAGCTGATATGTCTGGAGGGTGACTACAGTGAACTCAAGCTTAAAAGGGCTTTTGCACGTTCGAAGGCTATATCTGCGGACGTCACAGCAGGTTTTGATCCGAATTTTCCTGAGGTGATGGACAAAATGAACAGTGCATACATCGGGAGAGGCCTTGTCATATCTAAATATACAGGCTCGAGGGGCAAGTCAGGCTGCAACGATGCCAATGCCGAATTTGTTGCACTCCTAAGAAGGATATTCAATGAAAATTCTGTGGTGTGGCAGACAGGGGAGCTTGGCAAGGTAGACCAGGGGGGCGGCGGAACCATAGCATACATACTGGCGAATTACGGAGCCGAGGTTGTAGACTGTGGAGTCGCTCTTTTTGGAATGCACGCACCTTACGAGCTAGCCAGCAAAGTTGATGCATATATGGCCAGCAAGGGATACGAAGCGTTTTTTAAAGAAGCATAGAATATAAATGACAAAGAGCCTCTGCTGCGGTTGTTTGAAGCTTCATGAAAAACAAACGCGGCGGAGGCTCTTTGCCGTATGCGTCAAATTTGAGCGCCCTCAGGAATTCCTCTGAAATTCCTCCGAAATGCAGTAATCAAAGATTTATAGATTCGATAACATGCTCTTTGAATTTTTCTTCGAGAGGTGCAAGAGTTCTCTTCTTGGGATAAGCAAAATAGAAGTTCCTTTTTAGCTTGAGGCTCTTTATATTGTATATTTTCAAAAGTCCGAAGGCTTCCTCGTCCTTGACAGCGGCTCTTGAGATGATTGAAACTCCCATTCCCTTTCTTACCATTTGCTTTATGGATTCAGTGTTCTCGATATGGGCAATCACGTTGAAATTATCGAGCGCAAGCTTGTTTTTCTCAAGCTCCTTCATGAACAAATCCCTTGTGCCGGAACCGGTTTCTCTCATTATAAGCGGGATGTTTTTGATGTCCTTTATATCTACAACGCCGTCGACATTTTTAATCTCGATATCGCAGGGAGCTATTAGTATGAGTTCGTCGTCTGCTATGTTGACGTATTCGATTTGAGAGTTGCTTATTCTGGCGCCTACAAAACCGAAGTTAGCCTTCTGGTTTAGTATCTCATCTATCACATCGCTTGAATCGAAGTGCTTTAACGTGTATTTTACATGAGGGAATTCCTTGCTGAACGACTTTATTATCTCTGGCACTATGAATTCTTCGGGTATTGTGCTCGATGCGATTTCTATCAGGCCTTCTATCTTACCCTTGTATTCGCCGAGTGTAAACATTGTCTTCTTCTTTGTGTTGATCATGTCCAGGGCATAGTCGTATAGTATGTCCCCTGCCTTTGTAAGAGATATGGTTCTGTTTGATCTGTTTATTAGTATTGTGCCAAGCTCTTTTTCAAGGTTCTGGATGTGGTTGGTTATTGTTGGCTGTGTGAGGAATAGTTCTTTGGCGGCCTTTGAAAAGCTCTTGTACTTGGCTATTGAGATGAAGCTTTCAAGTTGTTTGAAATCCATTTCGACACCTCTTTCATTTTTTTTTGATAAGCAAAAAATTATATTTATTCCCCGTTTTTTATATGTTCAAACAAAAAACAGAGAACCAATACACTGTTATTGATGCTCTGTCTAATTAAAGTATAGATTCATTATAAAGTTTATTATCGACTTTTTCAATATGTTTTATAAAACATATTTGTTTTAGATTCTATAATCCGGCTTGAAGCCAGATTTAATGCCGGTTTGACATCTGAGTGATAACAGGAGGTGCATACAAGAGTCATTATACATAACATTATATGGAAATAAATAATGCGAAAAATATAACAAATAAATAGAGTGATTTCAAACAAAAGCAGCATGAAAATTGTTTTATAGGGACTGCAGAGTCGTATTAATAGAATGTGAGGGTTTGCTGACTTGACTCATTTGCATTTAACGTGATAACATAATATGATGTGGAAAATTAAAGAATTATATTTGATATATAATGAAGGAGAGATATAAATGTCTAATGCTTTTGTTGCAATAGTTGGAAGGCCTAATGTGGGAAAATCCACCCTGTTTAATAAACTTGCAGGCAGAAAAATAGCTATTGTAGAAGACAGCCCCGGGGTTACCAGGGACAGGAACTACACGCATGCAGAGTGGCTAAACAAGCACTTTACGCTCATAGACACGGGCGGCATTGAGGTGGGCAGCGAAGAGCTGATTCCCTCGCTTATCAAAAAGCAGGCCCAGCTGGCAATAGATACTGCTCACGTTATAATGTTCGTGGTTGATGCCAAGGACGGTGTGACGCTCGGAGACAGGGAGATTGCCCAGATACTAAGAAAGAGCAGCAAGCCAGTAGTGCTGGTTGTAAACAAGGTGGACAACAGCAAGATGTCCGAGAGTTTCTACGATTTCTACGAGCTTGGTTTTGGAGACCCAATAGAGATATCGGCCTCAATAGGTCTTGGAATAGGCGACCTGCTTGACAAGGTGGTTGAAAACTTCCCGGAGGACCTGGATCTTGAAGAGGAGGAGGACCTCATAAAGGTGGCCATTGCAGGCAAGCCGAATGCAGGCAAGTCATCCATACTCAACGCCATACTCGGAGAAGAGAGAGTGATAGTAAGCCCGATAGCGGGAACAACAAGGGATTCCATAGACACCTACTTCGAGCACGGCGGCGACAAATTCCTGTTTATAGATACTGCAGGAATAAGAAAGAAAAAGAAAGTAGAAGATGACATTGAAAAATACAGCGTGCTCAGGTCGGTAGCAGCCATAGACAGATCGAACGTGGTACTCCTTGTAATAGACGCAACTGAAGGCGTGACGGAGCAGGATACGAAGGTTGCCGGCATAGCCCACGAAGAGGGAAGGGCATGCATAATAGTGGTCAACAAGTGGGATCTTATTGAAAAAGACACCCATACAATGAATGCATTCACTAAGGAAATAAAAAATAAGCTCGCGTTCATGACGTATGCGCCGCTTGTATTCATATCTGCAAAGACAGGACAAAGACTTTCGAACGTGATTGAAAAGATAAAGTTCGTGGCAAACCAGCATTCGATGAGAATACCTACAGGAGTGCTGAATGAAGTCATAGGAGAGGCCATGATGCTAAAGCAGCCTCCTTCGGACAAGGGAAAAAGACTCAAGATTTACTATGTGTCACAGACAGGCATAAGGCCGCCTAACTTTACTGCCTTCATAAATGACAAGGAGCTTATGCATTTTTCTTACCAGAGATATCTTGAAAACAGGATAAGAGAGAATTTTGGATTTGAAGGCACCCCTATAAGGTTCAACTACAAGGAGAAAAAAAATAGAGACTAGAATCATACGGGAGGCTGATACCATGGAAAAGATATGCATACTGGGTGCAGGAAGCTGGGGAAGCGCTCTGGGAATACTCTTGGCCAAAAAGGGTTATGATGTTGACATGTGGACATTAGACAAGGAACAGTGCGAAAGCGTCAACAGGACGAGGGAAAACGTGGATTTTCTTCCTGGCGTGGTATTTCCAAACAACATAAATCTCAGTAATGATCTTAGCATGTCCGTGCAGGGAGCAAAAGCGGTAGTGCTGGCTGTGCCTTCGCAGGCTGTAAGAAGCGTGCTTAAATCGGCAAAGTCGTTCATAGGCAAGGAGCAGGTTATAGTTAATGTGGCAAAGGGATTTGAAAAGCAGACAAATCTGAGAATATCCCAGGTGTGCAGGCAGGAGCTCCCTGAAAATGACTTTGCAGTGCTTTCGGGGCCGTCGCATGCGGAAGAAGTCGGAAGGGACATGCCAACCACAGTAGTGGTTGCGGCTGATGACATTAAGGTGGCTGAGCTTGTACAGGACATATTCATATCTCCAAAATTCAGGGTTTACACAAATGAGGATCTCATAGGAGTTGAGCTGGGCGGAACGCTCAAGAACATAATAGCATTTGGCGCGGGGATTTCCGACGGTCTAGGATACGGCGACAACACAAAGGCTGCGCTTATGACGAGGGGAATACGTGAAATAGTCAGACTGGGAGTCGCAATGGGAGCCAAAGCTACAACCTTCTCGGGGCTTTCAGGGATAGGAGACCTCATAGTCACCTGCACGAGCATGCACAGCAGGAACAGAAGGGCTGGAATACTGGTGGGACAGGGCAAGACTCTTGACGAAGCTCTTGCCGAGGTCAAAATGGTAGTCGAGGGCGTAGTCGCAACTGAGGTGGCATATGGGCTTTCAAACCAGTACGGGATTGACATGCCTATAACCAGAGAAATTTTCGGGGTCCTTTATGAAGGCAAGGATGTCAAAAAATCTGTAATTGATCTTATGCTAAGGAGCAGGACGCACGAAATGGAAGATTTGAGCATATAAAAACAATAAATGCCGCAAATATGCCTTAAATGCATATTTGCGGTTTTTTTTCGCTTATAATAATTGAAATAAAAACTGCATTACTATATATTAAATATATGGACATATGGACATTAATGAATTGCGAATGCAAAATAAGCATCTTGGAGTGTTGGGCTTGGGCAGAAAAAAACGCAGAGCGCAGAGGAAAATATTAAACTATGCACTTTTTATGGGAATATTCAGTTACATAGTATTCAATCTCGTGATGGGCATAATAAATTCAAGTATACAAACGCACACTGTAAAAAAGGGCCAGATTGTGGAAGAGATAAAGAAGGACGCATATGCTGTAAGGCAGGAGGCGGTGTTCTATACGAGCATTGCAGGGACTCCCAAGTATCTTCACAATGAAGGCGACAGAATAAGCATAAATGACTACGTTTGTGAGATACAAACGAGTGAGGCTGACCAGAAGCTTAGGCAGGAGGCGGACACTGTAGCCAGAAGGCTGGAGGTCATGTCCTTGGGCGGCACAGGAGCTCTTGCAGGTATTACACCGGAGAAACTCGACAGAGGCATAGAGGTTAAGCGCCAGGAAATAAAAAACAGTATAGTAATGGGTGATTTTGATTCGGTAGAGAGGTTGAAAAAGGAGCTTCTATACCTTATAGATGAAAAGAGCATAATTTACGGCAGTCTTGCGGGACAGGATATAGGAGCGCTTCAAAACAAGGCCGCAGCCATACAGTCGAAGATCCAAAGCTCTTCTAGAGTAATCCCCACCAACATATCGGGGGTGCTAAGCTTTCAGGCTGACGGTTTCGAAGGCAGGATGGCGCCCGAGGAAATCGGAAAGCTTGATTCAGAATTCTTGAAGTCGCTGAGCAACAGCAATGTCATCAAAAAGGATGCTGCTTTCGAAAAGGGCGATCCTGCATTCAAGATTGTCAACAACCACTTCATATACCTGCTTTTTATCGTGGATGAAAAAGAAAAAAAGGAGCTTAAGGTAGGACAGGGGCTGTACGTAAAAAGCGGTAAGGATACGGTGTATTGCGTAATAAAGGACGTGTACAAGGATTCGCACGGCAAAAGCATAATGGTGTTCAAAACAGCATCGGCACCGGCGGACTTTCTTGAAAAGAGGGTTCTTAGCTGCAGCATTGTCACAAAAAACATATCAGGTATAAAAATTCCAAAGGCTGCGCTTACAACCCGGGATGGGAAACAGGGAGTATATGTGATTTCAGAAACGGGGCAGGCCGATTTCAAGGAAATTCAATGCCAGATTGGGGAGAATGAAGAATATCTGATTCTCAACTACAGGCAAATAGAGGCGGAAAAAATAGACACAGCCAGGCTGTACGATGAAATAATAATGAATCCCAAGAGGGTAAAGGAAGGTCAAAAGATAAGATAGGGGTGGAAAAGATGAGCTCATATATAGCAGAGAACTTGAAAGACATAAATCAAAACATAAAGGTCAATGCAAACAGGTCTGGAAGAGAATTGAGCGATATAGTGCTAATAGCCGTGACAAAGACTGTGGACGAGGACAAAATCAACGAAGCAATAGAATGCGGGGTTACGGACATAGGTGAAAACAAGCCCCAGGAAATCGTAAGAAAGTTTGAACACATACGCGGAAATGTGAGATGGCACCTTATAGGGTCTTTACAGACAAACAAGGTAAAATATATAATTGATAAAGTGGATTTAATACACTCGCTTGACAGGGAAGGCTTGGCCAAGGAAATAGACAAGAGAGCGAAAGCGGCAGGAAAGGTCATGGACTGCCTTGTCCAGATAAATATATCACACGAGGACACCAAGCACGGGCTTGACGAATCTGAAGTCGAAAATTTCATGAGAATGGTATCGAGTACCTGCCCAAACATAAGGATAAGAGGTCTTATGGGCATGGCTCCGTTCGTGGAAAATCCGGAGGAATCAAGGATTTATTTCAAAAAAATAAAGGAAATTTCATTGAAAATTGAGAATCTTAATATGCAAGGGGTATATATGGACTATCTGTCCATGGGTATGAGCAACGATTACGAGGTTGCTTTGCAGGAGGGCTCCAACATGGTCAGAATTGGAACTGCGATATTTGGCAAGAGAAATTATGCTGTTTAGGAGGCTTAGATAATAATGTCTGGAAAAATGGTTGAAAAAATGAAGAGACTAATGGGTTTTGAAGAGGATTTTGAAAACGATGTCTTCGAGGAAGAAGAAGAGCTTGAGGAGGTTGCGGCCAAGGAAATTCCAAGAACCAGCAAGGTTGTGAACATCCATGCAACTACGCAGATGAAAGTAATGCTCTATGAACCGCTTAGCTATGAAGAGGTGCCTGGCATAGTGGACAACCTCAAGGCGAGGAAGGCTGTAATAGTTAATCTGCAAAGCATTCAGGACAACGATATAGCAAAGACAATATTCGACTTCTTAAACGGAGCTGTTTATGCGCTTGAAGGCACTATACAAAAGGTTTCAAGCGGCATTTTCATACTCGCTCCAACAAATATAGACATAGATGCAAATATAAAAAAGGAACTAGAAAACAAGGTGCTTTTTCCTTGGCAAAAATAAATAATAGTAGCGGGGAGCATAAAAAATGTATGTTATTGTTAAGGCGCTAGGTTATTTTGTACAATTTTTGGAGTTTATGATTTTCATAAGGATTATAATGTCTTGGGTCAGAGTCAACCCTTATTCGTCTTTTTATTCTTTTGTTTTCAGAGTCACAGAGCCTATATTAGGACCTTTCAGAGAGGGTATGAACAGGCTTATAAATACAGGCCCGATTGATTTTTCACCTATTGTAGCCTTGCTTGCTATAAGGCTCATATACAATATGCTTGTGGGCATACTTTTTAGAATAGGATTTTAGAATTGATTGACAGGACAAGGCTTACAGCTCACATAAAGGACGATGAGCTGCGCCGTGTTGTTTTTAGTGTGATAGACAAGGCGCAAGCTGTCATTAGGACCCACGACATTAAGACTACGGACTTTCTTAATCCATACGAGTTAAAAAGCTCTGTGGGTGTACTTAACTCCCTCAAAGGAGAGATTTCATATATTACATACGGCGGTTACGAGGGCGCTGAGCGCAATTGCATAAGCATAATGCCCTGGTATGCACACGAAGAATCTGCCGGCGAAATGCCCATCAGATGCATAGAAGTTAATGGAAGCTTCAAATTCAGCGAAATTTCACACAGGGATTACCTGGGGGCTCTCATGGGTCTTGGCATAAAGCGTGAAAAAATCGGTGATATTCTGGTGCACGAAAACAAATGCCACATAGTGGTAAAAAAAGAAATATGCGACTATATAGCATCAGGCTTAACTGAGGTTGCAAAATACAAGGTGAGCTGCAGGGTGATTGAGATCGATTCAATAATAATCCCACGGCTGGAATCAAGACAGAAGAAGTTCACAGTGGCATCAAACAGACTTGACTGCATACTTGCCGGAGTATACAACATATCAAGAGGCGATGCGGCAAGGCTCATAGAAGGAGAATATGTCAAGGTTGACTTTGAACCTGTGAATTCGCCATCTAAAGCTGTGTGCGAAGGCTGTGTTGTTTCTGTAAGAGGCAAGGGAAGATTCAGAATCGAGGAATTCGGAGACGTGACAAAGAAAGGCAGGATGTTCATGATTGCCAGTATCTTGATATAAACATACACTTATAATACTAGGAGGGCACATAATATGATAACTCCATTGGATATTGAAAATAAGGAATTTAAGAGAGGCATTAGAGGATACAAAGAAGATGAGGTCGACGACTTCCTTGATGAAATAAAGGAGGACTTCGAGAAGATATATAAAGAGAATATAGAGCTCAGAGACAAGATAAACATGCTCTCCGACCAGATTTCCAAATACAAAGGCATAGAGGATACTCTTAAGAATACGCTTGTAGTAGCCCAGAGCACTGCAGAGGAAGTGAGCATGAACGCATCGAAAAAGTCTCAGCTTATAATAGAGGATTCGGAGCTCAAGGCCAGAAAGATAATAGAGCAAGCCAACAATCAGGTAATAAACATAATGAAGGAATACGAAGAGGTAAGAAAAGAGTTCAAGCTGTTCAAGAGCAGATTCAAATCGATGCTTGGAGAGCAGATAAAGACTATTGATGAAATATTCGAAGAAATGCCAGATTCAAGTGCTGAATAAAGCACTCTTTTTTTTGCAAGGCTATAAACAATATGTATGCACAACGGAGGAAAAATTATGTTTGATAGAATTGGAATAATTGGGGCCATGGACGAAGAGGTTGACATATTAAAGCACCACATGGATATAGACGAAATCAGGCTGATGGCCGGGCTTGAATTTAGCCTTGGCAAAATTGGAAACAAAGAAATAGTGCTTGTAAGGTGCGGGATAGGCAAGGTCAATGCTGCCATGTGTACTCAGATGCTAATTAGCGTTTTTGGAGCCGAGGCTGTAATAAATACGGGGGTTGCGGGAGCGCTCCATGATGAGCTGGATGTGCTTGATGTAGTAGTATCTACAGATGCGCTTGAACATGATTTTGACGCAACCGGCTTTGGCTACAAGCCGGGCGAGATACCGAGAATGGAGACCTCGATATTTGAAGCAGATGCAACTCTTGCTGATGCAGCGTACAGGGCCGGCCTTGAGAATGCTTCCGGCCACAAGGTTATGACGGGAAGGGTCGTAACGGGGGATGTCTTTGTGAGCAGCAAGGAACTAAAAGACAGGCTGGTTGATTTATTCTCGGGAGTTTGTACGGAGATGGAGGGAGCGTCTGTAGCCCACGTATGCAATCTGAACAAAATCCCTTTCGTAATAATCAGAGCCATGTCAGACAAGGCTGACGGATCTGCTCATATAAATTACAGTGAGTTTGTCGAAGCGGCAGCAGAAAATTCAAAAGACATGGTGCTGAGCATGCTCAAATCCATATAAATCATAGAGGTGAAAAGGTGAATATTTTAATAATAGCATTGCTTGTAGCGCTGGATCAGGCGGCAAAGCTCTGGGCGCTGAGGTTCCTGGCCTCGGTTGGAAGCATACCTGTAATAAGGGACATATTCCACCTTACATACGTGGAAAACAGGGGAGCGGCCTTTGGTGTCCTTCAGAACAAAAGATGGTTTTTCATAGTGCTTACGGTAGTTATAGTTTCGGGTGTTATGTATTTCATTTACAAAAACAGGGGCATGAACATATACCTTAAGCTTTCGCTTGATCTTGTGGTTGCAGGGGCAATAGGCAATCTGATTGACAGGGTGCGGCTGGGATTCGTGGTGGATTTTTTGGACTTCAGGATATGGCCTGTATTCAACATTGCCGACATCTGCGTTGTAGTGGGCGGAATGGCACTTGCGTATATTCTGCTTTTCAAAAGCGAGATGCTTGAAATTCGGGAGGGTAAGCTTTAACTCATGGAGCAGAAAAATTTTTATGTGATGGAGGACGAGGAGGGCGTAAGGCTCGATTCATTCCTCTCCGAACAGTTTGAGGACATATCCAGATCGTACATCCAAAAGCTTATAAAGGAAGGGCTTGTAAGCGTGAACGGCAGTCGGGAAAAGGCGAAATACACCGTTCGTGAAAACGACACGATAAATATGAGCCTTCCGGACAGAAGCGAGCCTGCGCCTGAGCCTGAGGAAATCAAGCTCGACATAGTGTACGAGGATGAACATGTCATTGTAGTAAACAAGCCTCAGGGCATGGTTGTGCACCCTGCGCCGGGCAACAGTACTGGAACGCTTGTAAATGCATTGCTCTACCACTGCGAAGGCAGACTTTCAACTATAAACGGTGTGACAAGGCCGGGCATAGTACACAGGATAGACAAGGATACATCGGGACTTCTTGTAGCCGCAAAGACTGACAGAGCACATAAGGAGCTTGCGGTCCAGTTCAAGGTGCACTCAATAGAAAGAACGTATGAAATGGTGTGCATTGGCAATGTCAAGGAAGACAGCTTTACTGTTGACATGCCGATAGGCAGGAATCCTTCAAACCGCCTTAAAATGGCTGTGGTCAAGGACGGGAAAAGCGCTGTAACGCACTTTGAGGTTATACAGAGATTCGAGGGCTACACCCACATGAGGGCGAAGCTTGAAACAGGCAGAACACACCAGATAAGGGTGCACATATCGTACATGAAACATCCTATACTGGGCGACCCGGTTTACGGACCTAAAAAGTGTCCCTTCAAGTTAATCGGACAAACGCTGCATGCGCGAAGCCTGGGTTTTGTGCATCCTGCCAATGGAGAATATATGGAGTTCACATCAGAGCTGCCTGAATATTTTTCGAAGCTTCTGAAGGTGCTTGAAGGATAATTATACGCGTTCCTGGCTATCGCAGGAATCTTTTGTTTCGGGAGGTATTTTCATGAGAGAAAAGGCAAGCATAATGGATGAAAAGGGCATAGCCAGGGCGATTACCAGGATAAGCCATGAGATAATAGAAAAAAACAAAGGCGTCGAGGACGTAGTTATAATAGGAATAAAGACTAGGGGAGTTCCTCTGGCCAACAGAATAAGGAACAAAATATATGAGATTGAAGGCATACAGGTACAGACTGGGGAGGTAGATATAACTCTCTACAGGGACGATTTGAGCAAAGAGGAGATGGATCCTGTAATACACGGCTCCAGAATAGAATTCGATATAAACGACAAGGTTGTAATTCTTGTTGACGATGTCCTGTTTACAGGCAGGACAGTAAGGGCAGCAATGGACGCTGTCATGGATGCAGGCAGGCCCCAGGCCATACAGCTTGCGGTGCTTGTAGACAGAGGGCACAGGGAACTGCCGATAAGGCCTGACTATGTAGGCAAAAATGTGCCGACATCGAGAAATGAGATAATAAGCGTAAAGTTTATGGAAGTCGACTCGGAAGAAAATGTATCGATAATAGAACTATAGCATGAAAAAAGCTGTACGCCGCAACGAAGCAAGTTCGTTCTGGCATACAGCTTTAATTTTAGCTGTTCGCGTCAGAATCAGGAGAAGGAGAATTTTTCTTTATGGCTACCAGGTCTTCTTCTGAAGGCGTAACATATATAGTCCGGTTTGATTCGTATATGACCATGCCGGGCTTGGCGCCGCTTGGTTTTTTGACATTTTTGCGCTCTGTATAGTCCACAGGGACGTTGGCGGACATCCTGGCCTTGCTGTGGTATGCAGCCAGCTTAGCAGCTTCGGCTATGGCCGTATCGCTCGCTTTTTTTCCGCCGGTTCTTATTATGACGTGCGAGCCCGGTATGTCCTTTGTGTGGAGCCATATATCGGAAGGAGCTGCAGTCTTGAGAGTAAGTACGTCGTTTTGCTTATTGTTTTTGCCGACAAGTATCTCAAGACCGTCAGATGAATAGAAGGAAAGTGGTTTTGACACTTTGGACTTTTCGGATTCCTTCTTTTTGGATTTGCTCTTGAGTCTGCTTTTCACAAGCCCTTCTTTTACAAGCTCTTCAACTATCTCGTCCAGCTCGAATGCGCTTTCGCAGTTTTCTATGCTGTATATTATGTTTTCAAGGTAGTCGATTTCTTTTAGGGTTATAGCTATTTGCTTTTCCAGCTCAAGAGCTGCTGTTTTGAGCTTGGTGTACTTCTTGAAATATTTCTGGGCGTTTTGCGAAGGCGTACGGTTTTTTTCAAGAGGTATGTCAACAAGCGGAGCATCCTCAACGAAGAAGTTGGCTACGCTTACGCTTTCCATGCCGGGCTTTATCATATAAATGTATGAGGTTATGAGGTCACCATATAGCTTGTATATGGCTGCGTTTTCTGATTCGAGCAGCTCCTCGCGCTGTTTTTGGACCTTGTTTTGGAGCCTCTCAAGCTTGTTTGACATGCTCTTTCTCAGGTTGATGGTTTTTTGCTTCATCCGCTCCTTGAGGTCCCTTTGCATGTAGAAGGTTTCGAGTATTTCGCTGGGGCTTTCGCTTTCGATGTATGAAAGCGAGCTGTAAAGCGTGAGTCTTGTAAAGCAAAAGTCAACAAGAGTATCAGTCGTCTTGTCTATTACTATCGAAGGCGAGAAAATATCGTTTCTTATCTGCCTGAAGAATCGGTCGAATGACTCAAAGAGCACATCAAGCTGTCTGCTCTCTAGCAGAGAGGAGTGTATGTCGAAAGGGAGCGAACTCCTGTGGACTATCTCCTTGGCCACTATTGGGCTTATGCCCTTGAATGACTCGTATATGGCCTTGAAGACCGGCGAATTCGAGTTTGAAATCTTGCTTGTGAACTCCTCCTTGTCCACAAGCTCTAGTGGATTCAGCTTATCCTGGGGCGGAGGAGCCGTGTAGCTGTTGCCAGGCAGAATCTGTCTGTAGCTGCTGACGCTTAGAGGGATTCTCTTGATGGAATCCAGAATTTTGTTTGTGCCCGAATCAACCAGTATAATATTGCTGTGCTTGCCCATTATCTCTATGAGTATGTCGATGTTTCTTTTTTGCTTTAGCTCGTCGAGAGTCTCTACTGATATCTTTATTATTCTCTCAAAGTCTGGCTGTGTAACTGAAAGTATGCGGCCGCCCAGAAGATTTTTTCTCGAGAGCATGCAGAACATCGGAGGGGTTTCGGGATTTTCCTTGGCCGCGTTTTTTACAATGTGTGCTCTGGGATTCGAGGAGCTGGCGCTCAAAAGAAGCCTTACGGATTCCCCTTTGCTCCTTATTGTTATTATCATCTCATCGCCCTCGGGCTGATATATCTTTTCTATCCTCCCGCCTGCAAGAACCATGGAGAGTTCCTTGACAAGCGAATGGACAAATATTCCGTCTAATGCCATTTGTTACCTCCAAACAAAATAGTTATAAATAACAGTATAATCCAAGCGGGCGCTTTTAACAATCACAACAATAGACATACTTTGTGAAATCAACATTTATGCAGTTTACAAAAAAAATCAAATGGTGGTTTCTGCTACCAATTTGTTTTGATTTAATATATTATTTTATGTATAATATATCAGTATGGGAGGCGATTTTGTGATTGAATTTGTAAAGCTTCACGGAGCGGGAAATGACTTCATTGCCATAGATGGAGAAAAATACGTATATGAAGACTATTCTGAAATTGCCAGAAAGATGTGCCACAGAAGATTCGGAATAGGCGCGGACGGCCTTCTTGTAGCTAAGCATTCAAGCGTTGCGGATTGCTGTATGGTATATTACAATTCTGACGGCAGCAGGGCCAAAATGTGCGGCAACGGACTTAGGTGCTTTGTGAAATATGTGCATGACACGGGACTTGTGGCCAAAACGGAATTCGACGTGGAGACGCTGGCCGGAACAATAAGGGTGCAGGCCAAGGTTCAAGACGGCAATGTGGTAAGTGTAAAGGCAGACATGGGCAGGGCAGAGCTTTCTCCTGAAAAGATTCCCGTGAATTCATCAGACGGAGACTTCCTGAATAAGGCGATTGAAGTAGACGGATATGATATGAACATATCGGCTGTGCTTGTAGGAGTGCCTCACGCAGTTGTATATGTGGATACTATAGATATGGAAACCGTAAAGAGACTCGGACCACGAATTGAAAATCATAGCATTTTCCCAGAGAGGACTAATGTCAACTTTGTGGAGGTGGTCGACAAAAACAACCTGAAGGTCGCGACTTGGGAGAGAGGCTGCGGCTACACGCTTGCATGCGGCACAGGAATATGCGCTTCTGCCTATGTATCGAATGTTCTCGGACTCTCGTCGGAGAGCGTCAACGTTGAGTCGGAAGGCGGCAAGCTTAAGATAGACATAATAGACGGACTTATATATATGGATGGACCTGCTGTGAAAATTTGCGAAGGTGTTATGGAGGTATAGCTATGTCGGTAAGCATGACTGGATTTGGCAGAGGCGAGTACAGAGACGAGAACTATCATTTTACTGTAGAGTGCAAAAGCATCAACCACAGGTATTTGGACATAAACATAAGGGTTCCAAGAAAGATTGCTTTTTTTGAAGAGAGGATAAGAAGCCAGGCTAAACAATACCTCAAGAGGGGAAGAGTTGATATTTTTGTCGGAATGGAGCTGACTGGGGAGAGCGAATCGGAGCTTAAGCTTGATCTGAAGCTTGCAAAGGGCTACCATGAGGTTCTCAAAAAGATAGCAGGCGAGATCGACGTCAAAAACGACATAACGATTTCATCAATAGCCAGATTCCCTGAGGTGGTAAAGCTGCTCGAGAAGGAAGAAGACGAGGAGCTCATATGGAAAAGCCTGGCGCCGGCTCTTGAGGAGGCATTCAGAACAGTAAGAGACATGAGGAAGGTTGAGGGCGACAAGATATCGGCTGACATAATAATGAGATGCGCTCTCATGGAGGAATACCTCAACGAGGTTGAGAAGCTCTCGGACACTGTGGTTGTGGAATACAAGGACAAACTGACAGGAAGAATAAAGGACCTGCTCGGAGCGGGCGCGGCGATAGACGAAGCAAGGATAGCTCAGGAGGCCGCAATGTTTGCAGACAGGTGCAGCATAACAGAAGAGATAGTAAGATTCAGAAGCCATATAATCCAGCTTGGCGCTACACTCAAAGAGGACGATTCTGTAGGAAGGAAAATTGACTTCCTTATACAGGAGATGAACAGGGAGGCCAATACCATAGGCTCTAAATCTTCAAACCTTAGGATAACGCAGCTTATTGTAGACATAAAGAGCGAGCTTGAAAAAATAAGAGAACAAGTTCAAAATATAGAATAGGAGGCTTGCAATGGCTCTAAAGTTAGTTAACATAGGATTCGGAAACATAGTGTCGGCGAACAGGATAGTGTCTATTGTAAGTCCGGAGTCAGCTCCTATAAAGAGGATAATACAGGAATCCAGAAAAAAGGGAACTCTCATTGATGCTACATACGGCAGGAGGACAAGGGCTGTAATATTCACCGACAGCGACTATGTGATATTGTCGGCAGTACAGCCGGAGACGGTTGCCCACAGGCTTGAAAACAAGGAAGAACACCATGTGGAGAGTCATAGTGATTATAGAAAGGAAGAAGTAAATGAATAAAGAAGGCATCCTGCTAGTCATATGCGGGCCATCCGGAGTGGGCAAGGGAACGGTTTGCAAGGAGTTCCTGGGCAAAAACAGGAATATAAAGCTTTCGGTATCTGCAACTACAAGGAGTCCGAGAATCGGCGAAGTTGACGGGGTGAGCTACCATTTTCTCGAGACAGGGCAGTTTGAAAAAATGGTTGAGAATGGAGATTTTATAGAGTATGCACGAGTATACGACAATTACTATGGAACTCCCAAAGCAGAGGTGCTAAAAAACCTCCAAAATGGCGAGGATGTGCTTCTGGAGATAGATATACAGGGCGCGATGCAGGTTAAATCAAGCTACCCTGATGCTGTTTTCGTATTCATACTGCCGCCTTCGCTGAGAGAGCTAAGGGACAGGATTGTAAAAAGAGGCTCTGAGACAGAGGAGTCGTTGAAACTGCGCTTTGGCAGTGCCTACGATGAAATCTGCAAAATAGAAAATTTTGACTACTTTGTGGTAAATGACGATATCGAAAAAGCAGTAAGACAGCTTGAATGCATAATGATGGCTGAAAAAAGCCGAGTCTTGAGAAACAAAGAAAACATACTTGAGAATTTTAGGGAGGAAATATAAATGCTATATCCATCAATAATTGATTTGCTTGACATAATGGAAAACAGATACACTCTTGTAATTGCGGTATCAAAGCGTGCAAGGCAGATAATAGATGAGCAGAGAGAAGGGCTAATGCCAACGGACGACAAGCCGGTCAATATTGCCACTAACGAAGTCTTCGCTGGAGACATAGTGCTATCAAAGCATCAGCCGTCTGCAGACGAGGCTGTGGAATCTTAAACGTAAGGAGAATACAATATGCTCAGCGGTAAAAATGTGGTTTTAGGAGTATGCGGAGGAATTGCAGCCTACAAGGCATGTGACATTGTAAGCAGGCTCAAAAAGCTGGGTGCCAATGTCGATGTTATAATGACTGAATCGGCTGCAGAATTTGTAACACCTCTTACATTTCAGACACTCAGCCAGAATGCTGTGGTGCAGGATATGTTCGAAGAGGTGAGCGCGTGGGATGTAAGGCATATATCGCTTGCCAAGAAGGCGGATGTTTTCCTGATAGCCCCTGCAACAGCAAATATAATCGGCAAGATGGCAAATGGCATAGCTGACGACATGCTGTCGACGACAGTTATGGCTACAAAGGCCAAGGTTTTAATAGCGCCGGCCATGAACAGCGCCATGTATGAGAATCCCGTGCTCCAAAGGAATATCGAGACGTTAAAGGAGCTAGGCTGCGCTTTTGTGGAGCCGGAAAGCGGAATGCTGGCATGCGGAGACATAGGCAAAGGCAAGCTTGCACAGCCTGAGGATATAGTCGAAATAGTACAGCAGCAGCTTCTGCATACAGGCGAGCTATCAGGCAAGACCGTGCTTGTTACGGCTGGACCAACCAGAGAAGCCATAGACCCGGTAAGATATATAACAAACCACTCCACGGGTAAAATGGGGTATGCCATTGCAAAGGCTGCAATAAGAAAGGGAGCAAATGTTATATTGGTGTCGGGCAAGACAAATCTGAAGCCGCCGCTGGGACTTGAAAAATTCGTATCTGTCGAATCCACAATTGACATGTATAATGCTGTAATTGAGAATCTCGATGGGTGTGATATAATAATAAAATCGGCGGCAGTTGCCGACTACAGGCCCAAAACCAGATCTGACAAGAAAATCAAAAAGACAGAAGGGGATCTTGTTCTTGAACTGGAAAGAAACCCCGATATACTTCTTGAAATAGGCAAGGTGAAGGACGAGCGGATTCTTGTGGGTTTTGCGGCGGAGACTGACGATATTATGGAGAATGCCGCCAAGAAGATAGAGAAAAAGAATCTGGACTTCATAGTGGCAAATGACATAACGGCAGAGGGAGCGGGTTTCGGCGTAGACACAAACATAGCCAAGCTTCTATATAGAGACGGCAGTGTCATCGAACTTGAAAAGATGAGCAAGGACGAGCTGTCGGAAATAATACTTCAAAAAGTAGCAGAACTATCTGGCAAATAGGCATCTTGAATTAGATGCTTATTTTTATTCTCAAGAGGTGCTTACTGGATGGGCAAATACGCGCAAATAGTCGTGGACAACAATTCATATTACACAGACAGACTTTTCACATATGAGTTTGATGAGAAGGCAAATCTTGAAGTGGGGCAAAGGGTGCTTGTGCCTTTTGGCAAGTCAAACAAGCCGGTGGAAGGCTTTGTATTCGGCATTGAGGACACATTCAATTCGGAATTTGAAATAAAAAAGCTCGCTGGCATAATGGACGATGAAAACCCCATGCTCGGCCGCTCCCGTGTGGAGCTTGTAAAGTGGATGAAGGAGAACTACCTTTGCACCTACATGGACTGCATAGGCCTGATGCATCCCAAAGGCATAAAGTTTGAAAACTACAAAGTGGCAAAATATTCAGGCGCGCAGCACGAAGACAGAAATATTTCGGGAAGAACAGCGCAGGTTCTTGGCGAGCTTGAGAGATCAAAGGGCGCTATAAAGATAAGTGCGCTTGAAAAAAAACTCGGATACAGCGTACAGGAACACCTGAAAGCGCTTGAGAGGGAAGGCCTTGTCGAGATAGCATGGGAATATAAAAGCTCGGAAAATAAAAAGAGCATTGACTACATTGCCCTTGCAGACTACGAGGACATAGATGCCGCGATAGATGAGCTCAAAAGGAAAAGGGCCTATAAGCAGGCGCAGGTGCTTGAGTTTCTAAGCGTGAACGAGGAGGTGCAAAAGGGGGATCTCAAGGAACTTTTGGGAGCCTCGGATGCCACCATAAAAGCTCTCATAAGCAGCAAGCGTGCGGTGCTTGTCAAAAGGGAGTTTTACAGGGAGCCCTTTGAAGCCTCTCCGGCAGGGGAAGCCAAAACCGTTGAGCTAAACCGGGAGCAGTCAGAGGCGTTGGAGTTTATCACCGGCAGGCTTCATGAAGGCTTCGTAAGGCCGATAGTGCTGCACGGGGTGACGGGCAGCGGAAAGACCGAGGTATATATTCGCGCCATTGAAAGGGCGCTGGAAATGGGAAAGGGCTGCATTGTAATAGTTCCCGAAATAGCACTCACGCCCCAGACGGTATGTAGGTTCAACAGCAGGTTTCCCGGCAGAATAGCCGTATTGCACAGCAGGCTATCAATGGGCGAAAAATACGACCAGTGGAGAAAGATAAAAAACAAAGAGGCTGACATAGTAATAGGTGCGCGGTCGGCCATATTTGCACCCGTAGAAGACCTGGGGCTTGTAGTCATAGACGAGTTCCATGAGGCCTCCTACAAATCCTCCATGACTCCAAAGTATAGCGCCATAGATGTTGCAAAAAAGATATGCGAGCTTGACAATGCAACGCTTGTGCTTGGTTCTGCGACTCCCCCGGTAAAAGACTACTATAGATGTAAAAAAGGGGAATATGATATAATAAGGTTGAGGGCAAGAGCCAACGATTCGGCACTTCCAAGCGTCGAGGTCGTGGACATGAAAGTTGAGCTTCAGACGGGCAATAAGGGCATATTCAGTAGAAGGTTCATGCAGCTGCTTGAAAAGACGATGGAAGACGGCAAGCAGGCAATAATACTTCTCAACAGAAGAGGCTACGCAAGCTGCATATCCTGCAGAGAATGCGGCTACGTTTACAAGTGTAAAAGGTGCGATGTCTCCCTGACTTACCATAAGAAGGGAAATGTAGGCAGATGCCATTACTGCGGCTATGAAGAACGCATTCAAAGAAACTGTCCGGAATGTTCCGGAGTTGAAATAGGCCCCGTAGGGGCAGGCACACAAAGAATAGAGGATGAAATAAGGTCGGCTTTTCCGGATGCCAACGTTGTTCGGGTGGATCGAGACACAACAGGTGCCAAAGGCTCATATGAGGAAATTTTTGAAAACTTCAAAACCGGCAAGTCGGATATAATGATAGGCACGCAGATGATAAGCAAGGGGCTGGACTTTCCGAATGTCACATTTGTCGGAGTTGTCAGTGCTGATATGATTCTTAATTTTCCTGACTACAAGAGCGCTGAAAAGACATTCCAGCTTATAACGCAGGTGGCCGGGAGGGCAGGCAGAGATTCATCCCCGGGAGTGGCAGTGCTTCAGGCATACGACCCGGAGCATTACGCCATAACGTTTGCAAGAGAGCATGATTACGAAGGTTTTTATGAAACAGAAATAAAGCTTAGAAGAGCGTTTAATTACGAGCCTTTCAACAATATAGTCGAAATAGTAGTATCCGGAAAAAATGAGCAGACAGTTGCAAATAATGCAAAAAAAATATATGATTCGATTATATATATAATGGCGAAACGGGGCTACACTGACTGCAGTTTCATGATGGGGCCCAATCCCGGAATGGTCCAGTTTGTGAACCTCAACTACAGATGGAACATACTGCTCAAGGACACTTGCATTGAAATCTCAATATTGAAAAAGATAGTGGAGTTTGTCTGCATAAGGAAAAGAAGTGACATACTTGACAGCGATGTTAACATAAGCATCGACATTAACCCTGAAAGCTTGATTTAATAATTAGGAGGAGTTTTTCAAATGGCAGTTAGGATCATAAAGACGCAGGAAGATCCTGTTTTAAGAAAGAAATCAAGGGAAGTTGAAAAAATCGACGAAAGAATATTTCAGCTGCTTGATGATATGGCTGAGACAATGATAAAGGCTGACGGCGTGGGGCTTGCAGCTCCGCAGGTTGGAGTCCTGAAAAGAGTAGTGACAATAGATGTGGGTGAAGGCGTAATTGAAATGATTAACCCTCAGATACTCGAATACGACGGAGAACAGTTTGGAGACGAGGGCTGCCTTAGCGTTCCGGGGAAATTTGGAAAGGTAAGAAGGCCAAACAGAGTGAAGGTCAGCTTTTTAAACAGGCAGGGAGACAAGGTTGAAATGGAGGGCACAGAACTGTTTGCAAGAGCAGTATTCCATGAAGTAGACCATCTCGATGGTGTTCTGTTTATAGACAAGGTCGAAGGTGAGCTTGAGGAGTAAGCATATTTTGCAGCTTGGAGAGTGATGATAATGAATGCGGTTTTCATGGGGACACCTGAATTTGCAGTTCCATGCCTTGAGGCAATGATTGAACAGGGACATGATATAAAAGCGGTTGTAACTCAGCCGGACAGGCCAAAGGGCAGAGGCAAGCAATTGGCAATGTCTCCTGTAAAGCAAGCGGCCCTGAAAAGCGGCATAGAGGTATTGCAGCCGGAGAATGTAAAGAGTCCGGAGTTTGTAAAAAAGCTAAGAGATATTGCTCCTGATGTAATAGTTGTTGTGGCATTCGGACAGATATTGTCAAAGGAAATACTGGACATACCAAAACACGGCTGCATAAATGTGCATGCATCGTTGCTTCCTAAATACAGAGGGGCAGCGCCGATAAACTGGGTTATAATCAACGGTGAAAAGCAGACGGGCATCACGACCATGCTGATGGACGAGGGCCTGGACACCGGGGACATGCTTATCAAAGAGAGCATACAGATAGAAGAAAGTGAAACGGCCAACGAGCTCCATGACAGGCTGAGCAACCTGGGAGCTGCAGTTCTTAGAACTACGCTGAGCAGGCTTGCCGACGGAACGCTGACAAGAGAAAAACAAAATGACAGCGAATCCTCTTATGCGCCGATTATGAAGAAGACGCTCGGAGAAATCGACTGGGGCAAAAGAGCCAAGGACATATTCAATCTTGTGAGGGGAACTTCACCTTGGCCAGGCGCATTCACAAGGCTAGACGGGATGGTAATGAAGATTATGAAAACCAGATGCGAAGCTGGGGCCGATGAGAAGGGCAGAGCCGGAGAAATACTTGAAGTTTCAAAGTCGGGTATAAAGGTAAAGGCCTTAGATGGAGTGCTTATAATAGAGGAAATCCAGATGCCGGGCAAAAAGAAAATGAGCGTCGAAGAATATCTAAGGGGCAACAGCATACAAAAGGGTGCAGTGCTAGGAGCTTAATATGAGGCAGGAAAATAGATTCATTCTTTTAATTTTTGCATTTGCAGCAATTGTGATGCTAACAGGATTTGGGATAAATTTTGTGATGCTCGGCGGCAGCAAAAGCGCTGAGCTTGCGCTTGCAATTGCTTTCAACAGTTTTGCAGCAGCTGTTTTGGCGCTTGCGCTTTATTGCGCGTGGATAATCCGCAGACTTTACAGCGGAGGAAAGTGCGGCAGACTTTCGCTCGGACTAACTCTAAAGTTGATTGGAGTTCTTTTTCCAGTGCTAATGTACATGGCGCAAATTTTCAAGGTGGGAAGAGACGATGTGCGCCGGGTGCTTATCAGGCTCAACAACGAGTATGTATACTCGGGGAGCTACAAACTTGAGGGCAATGACATAATGCTCCTCACGCCGCACTGCATACAAAACAGCTCCTGTACAATAAAGATCACAGGGAATGTAGACAACTGCAAAAGGTGCGGCCTTTGCAGGGTGGCAGAATTCCTGACGCTCAAGGACAAATACGGTATCAATGTCTTTGTGGCTACGGGCGGCACTCTAGCCAGAAAGATAATCAAGGAAAACAGACCCAAGGCCATAATAGCTGTTGCGTGCGAGAGGGATCTCACAAGCGGCATACAGGAAGTTTCGGGCATACCTGTGCTTGGGGTGTATAATGAAAGGCCATGCGGCCCGTGCTTCAACACTAGTGTAGATATAAGTAAAATAGAGGAAGCTGTTTTGTTTTTTATGGGAGGGAAATAAGAATGTACTATGGATTTGATCCGACATTCATATTGATGATACCTGCGATTATACTGACTTTATATGCGCAGATGAAGGTTAAGACAACTTTTGAAAAATATTTGAGAGTACAGTCAAAGAGAGGCTACACCGGTGCCCAGGTTGCTGAATATATGCTGCACAGCAACGGAATAGACAATGTAAGGATAGAGATGGTGCAGGGACATTTGTCTGACCACTACGATCCAAGGAGCAAGGTGCTTAGGCTTTCAAGGGACGTATATGCCGGAACGTCTATTGCGTCTGTATCTGTAGCGGCCCACGAGGTGGGACATGCCATACAGCACGCTCACGGCTATGCCCCACTGCAGATAAGAAGCATGCTTGTGCCTGTGGCCAATCTGGGCTCGTCGCTCGCATGGATATTCATAATGGCAGGCTTTATTATAAGCCCGGCTTTTCTTGACATAGGCATATTGCTGTTTCTGGGAGCCGTACTGTTCCAGATTGTGACGCTTCCGGTTGAATTCAATGCAAGCTCAAGAGCCCTGGCAGGTCTTGAAAGCGGGAGCATAGTCTATCCGGATGAGATGCGATACAGCAAGCGGGTTCTTAATGCGGCGGCACTGACGTATGTGGCGGCGGCAGCGGCGGCAGTTATGCAGCTTATAAGGCTTTTAGTTTTGAGGAATCAAAGAGATTAATGTCCTAGCCCAGCTAGGACTTATTTTTTGTTGGGAGGCCATAATTTGGAAAACAGCAGGATGATAGCATATAATGCTTTGTATGACATAGAGGTAAGGGGACAGTACTCAAACATAGCTCTTGGAAACAGCCTAAGAGACAGCGGACTTTCGGATTCAGACAGGGGGCTTGCAACTGAAATAGTATATGGAGTTATTGAAAACAGGTATTTCCTGGAGTATGTTATAAAGCGGTTTTCAAGCATAAAGCTTGCAAAGATATCGCCAAGCGTCAAGCTCCTGCTCAAGATGGGCATATACCAGATTTTAATGCTTGAAGGCGTTAAGGATTTTGCGGCAGTCAACGAGAGCGTAGAGCTGTGCAAACGGATATCAAAAAAGTCAAGCGGATTTGTAAACGCCATACTTAGAAATGTGGTAAGAAGCAAGGGCTCCATAGAGCCGCCTTCAAAAGAGAATGGGGTTGTGGAATACTACAGCGTCAGATATTCGTATGAGCCTTGGCTGGTTGATAAATGGCTCAAAAAATACGGAGAGGATTTTCTTGAGGACTTGCTTGAAGCAAACGCCCAAAAACCGAAACTGTATATAAGGACTAACACGCTAAAGACAAGCAGGGAAAACCTCATGGCGGAGCTTGTAAAAATGGGGATAGAGTGCGAAGCTTGCGATATAGTGCCCGAGGCCATAAGAATAAGCGGCATAAAGAACATAGAGCGAAATGAGCTTTTCAGGAAGGGCCATTTTTTCATACAGGACATAAGCTCAATGCTTATTGGGCATGTGGCATCGCCTGACATTGGAATGAAGGTGCTCGATGTTTGCAGCGCTCCCGGAGGAAAAGCTACTCATATGGCCGCGCTCATGGAAAACACAGGAGAGGTCATTGCCAGGGATGTGCACACTCACAAGCTCAGGCTCATAAAAGACAACGCCAAGAGGCTGGGTATCTCAAACATAAAGGCGCAGCTAAAGGATGCCCTGCTTCTAGACGAGGAGAGCATAGAAGATTTCGATATAGTCCTTACGGATGTGCCGTGTTCGGGCTTTGGAATTATAAGGAGAAAGCCGGAGATAAAATACAAGCAGAGAAAAGATGTTGAGTGCCTCCCGGAGTTTCAAAGCTCCATACTCGAGAATGCAGCGAGGTACGTAAAAAAGGGTGGACTACTCATATATAGTACCTGTACAATAGAAGATGAAGAAAACATTGAAATTGTAAGGGCCTTCATGAAAAAAAGTGATGAGTTCAGGCTCGAGCCAATAGAAGGCATACATGTGGATGAAAAAAGCCAGAAGTCGGGATATATTCAGACATACCCCAACGTGCACGGAATGGACGGTTTTTTTATTGCAAAACTTAGAAAGGTCAGATAGAATGAATAAAATCGATATCAAATCCCTTACGGAAGAACAGCTCAGGAATGAAATGGCCTCAATTGGTGAAAAGGCGTTCAGAGGCACTCAGATATTCCAATGGATATATAAAGGGGCAAGAAGCTTCAATGAAATGAAAAACATACCTGCGGAACTGAGGGAAAAGCTTGAAGAAAAGTTTGTATTACGTGATTTGAAGATGGACAAGAAGCTTGTGTCAGCCATTGACGGCACAAGAAAATATCTCTTCAGGCTTCATGACGGAAATGCGATTGAAAGTGTCATGATGCGTTACAAGCACGGTGTCTCCGTGTGTATTTCGACGCAGGCGGGCTGCAGAATGGGATGCAGCTTCTGCGCATCGACAATAGGCGGCTTGGAGAGGAACTTGACTGCAGGCGAGATGCTGGATCAGATAATGAAAATACAAGAGGATGCGGGCACAAGAGTCTCCAATGTAGTGCTCATGGGAAGCGGCGAGCCATTTGATAATTTTGACGAAGTTATAAGTTTCCTCCATGTGGCTAATGAAAAAAACGGTCTGTGCATAGGGTACAGGCACATAACGCTATCAACCTGCGGCATAGTCCCAAAGATATACGAAATTGCAGATATGGGAATGCCTATAAATCTTGCAATATCGCTTCATGCCGCTAATGACGAAAAACGAAGGACCATAATGCCAATAGCAACTGCATATTCAATAGACGAAATAATAAAGGCGTGCAGATATTTTGTCGACCAGACAAACAGAAGGATTACATTTGAATATTCGCTGATAAAGGGATTCAATGATTCAAAGGAAGATGCTAAAGAGCTCGCAGGCCTTTTGAAGGGCATGCTGGCACATGTGAACCTGATTCCTGTAAACAGCATAGAGGAACGAGACTACAAGAAGCCTTCAAAGGATGAGATTGAGGCTTTCATGAAAATTCTTACAAGAGCCGGGATAAGCTCTACAGTCAGAAGGGAAATGGGAAGCGATATTAACGGCGCCTGCGGGCAGCTAAGAAAGAGCAGCATATCGGGGTGATTAGATGAGATATGAAGCATTATCGGATATTGGAAATGTGCGGAAAGTGAACGAGGATTTTCTGGGGGCGGAGCTGCTCGATGTAAGCGGCAGACCCACAGGAATATTTGTAATCGCTGACGGCATGGGAGGCCACAACAAGGGCGAGCTGGCCAGCAAAATAGCAGTTGAAAACACAATAAACCTGCTCAAGGAAAAAATCAAGCAGGGATACAGTGATGACAATCCGGCATTTATTATTGAATCCATAATAAAATCGTATGAAGATTCCAACAGCAAAATAATAAGAATGGCAAGCAGCAATGAAGAATATAAAGGAATGGGCACAACTCTGACTACAGCGGTAATACTCCATAACAGGCTCTACATCGGTAATGTCGGGGACAGCAGATGCTATATTTTCAGAGGGAACAGGCTGGAACGGCTGACAAACGATAATTCTCTTGTGCAGGAGCTTGTGTTCAAGGGGCTGATAACTGAGGATGAGGCGAGAGTGCATCCTCAAAGGAATCTGATAACAAGGGCTGTAGGACTTGATGAGGTCTTAAAGGTTGACATATATGAAAAGGAAGTCGCAAAGGGCGATCAGATTCTGCTCACAACAGACGGGCTTACGAGCATGATTTCAAGCGAGGACATACAAAGAGTGCTTACAACCTCGGAAAGCATAACGAAAAATTGCACGGTACTTGTTGAAAAGGCCAAGACTAACGGGGGCAGCGATAATATTTCAGTTATCAACATTTTAATTTAGGAGTTGGTGGTATTGTGTTAGGCAAAATTCTGGGAAACAGATATGAAATACTTGAAAAGGTCGGAGAGGGCGGAATGGCTTATGTATATAAGGCCAGATGCAGGCTGCTCAATAGAATAGTTGCAGTAAAAGTGCTAAGGCAGGAGTTTGTGGATGACGAGGAATTCCTTGAGAAGTTCAAGAATGAAGCACAGTCTGCAGCCAGTCTTGCACACCCGAATATAGTAAACATATACGACGTAGGAGAAGACAGCGGTGTACACTATATAGTCATGGAGTATGTAGAAGGCCGGGTATTGAAGGATATAATAAAAGAAAACGGCTCGCTTGATCAGGCGTCAGCGCTTGAGATTACAAAACAGATAGCAAAGGCTCTCTCTATGGCTCACAGGAAAAACATAATACACAGAGACATAAAACCTCACAATATACTTGTAACCAACGAAGGAATAGTAAAGGTTGTTGATTTTGGCATAGCTAAGGCTGTGACTAGCTCAACTACTACTGCCATAGGGAATGTAATAGGCTCTGTGCATTACTTTTCACCTGAGCAGGCCAAGGGCAGATTCGTCGACCCAAGATCAGACCTTTATTCGCTGGGGATAGTGCTCTTTGAAATGCTCTCTGGCAGAGTCCCTTTCAAAGGCGATACTCCTGTGAACATAGCGCTCCAGCATATAAGCGAAGACATTTGCTTCCCTGAAGACAGTCCGGTGTCGGAAGATGTCAAAAAGCTTGTATTCAAGCTTACGCAGAAGAACCAGGCAGAAAGATATGCGCGAGCAGAGGATCTTATAAAGGACATAGAGCTCATACAGAAGAATGTCAGTCCGGATTTTTCAGGCATAGACTACAATTCCTGCAAGACCCAGAAGCTTGAAAATCTTGGCGCAGAACTCGACAAGATACAAGCAGCAAAAAAAGCTGAAAAGCCGGCTGAAATCAAAGAAGCAAAAGAGGAAGAAAGTGCCATGGCAAAAAAACCAAAAATAAAGCATAAAAAATTACTGACGACGGTGGCTGTCATTCTGGCTTTAATTGCATCGATTGGAGCTACAGCAGGAGGTTTCTATATAAAGGACCTGGTAAAGCCAAAGCAGATGAGCATGATTAATATTGAGAATATGAACGTTGAGGATGCCCGCAAGGCGCTAGAGGATATGGGACTCAAGCTTGTAGTGGAGAAGGAGATCTACAGCAGCAATGTCAGCAAGGAACATATAATCAGCCAAAACCCTGCAGAAGGCACGCAGGTCAAGAAAAACTATGAAGTTACTGTAGTAGTCAGCAAGGGAGGAAAGCTTGTATCAGTTCCGGATTTTACAGGAGAGAGCATAGATTCCATAGCTGGTATGCTTGCGTCAAAGAATTTCAAGGAAGGAATGGTTGATCCTGTATTCAGCGAAGAGCCTGAAGGAACTATAATTTCGCAAAGTCCAAGCCCGTATGCAAAGGCCGAGGAAGGCAGCGAGATAAATTTTGTGATAAGCAAGGGCAAGGAGTCTGTTATTGTGACGGTACCTAACCTTATAGGAAATACAATCAGCGAAGCAAGGGCAAAACTTAGCGGCATAACCATAAGCGGCATAGATTATACTGAGGATCCAGACAAGGAAGACGGAATAATAATGAAACAGAGTCCCGCTGCAGGCGAGAAGGTGGAGAGCGGCAGCTCGATTAGCATTGTAGTCAACAAGATCTCCGGCAATTCGCAGTCTCAGGGTTCGACCGGCAGCCAGGCGGATTCCACTGTGAAAAAGCAGCTTTCAATTAAGCTGCCGGAGGACAGGGACAGCATAAAGGTGACTGTAAAGGACTCGTCTGGAGTTGTATACGACAAGACTGTTAATCCAAAGGATCTGGGCGGAGTCTTGAACGTGCCCATAGAGGGGAAAAGCGGAACAAGCAAGGACTATCAGATTTATGTCGACGGAGAATCATATTACAACGGGAAAGTGAAATTCTAAGAGGAGGGAAATATGCTTAAAGGGAGGATAATGAAAGGGATCGGGGGTTTTTACTACATCGATACGGAAAACGGACTTTACGAATGCAAGGCTAGGGGGATATTCAGAAAAGATAAGGTAACCCCGCTTGTGGGGGATGACGTCGAAATCCAAATCATTGACGAGGAATCAAAAAAAGGAGTCATAGAGAAGATATTCGACCGCAAAAGCGAACTCATAAGGCCAAGCATAGCGAATGTAGACACGGCCGTCATAGTATTTGCGGCAAAGGACCCCGACCCCAGCTTCTCCCTGCTGGACAGATTTGTAGTGCTTGCTGAAAAGGAAAATCTAGACATAATAATATGCATAAACAAAGTAGACGTGGATGAGGGCAAAGCATTTGAACAAGTGAAGGAGATATACGAAAACTGCGGCTATCCGATAATTGCCATAAGCACATTCACAGGGGAGGGCCTTGGCGAGCTGAGGGAGGCAATCGAGGGCAGGACTGTAGTGTTTTCGGGACCTTCAGGTGTCGGGAAATCAAGCATACTAAACTCTATAGATAAAAATCTGCAGCTCAAGACTGGAGACATAAGCAAAAAGCTGGGCAGAGGCAAGCACACTACCAGGCACGCCGAGCTGCTAAAGCTTGATGAGCATACGACTGTGGCTGACACTCCAGGCTTCAGCTCGCTTACCGTCAACCACATAGCAGAAAGGGAGCTTAAGGAGTATTTCATTGAGTTTACAAAATACGAAGAAGAATGCCGATTTTTCACAGACTGCATTCATGAAAGTGAACCTGGCTGTGCAGTCAAGGAGGCCGTTGAAAACGGCGAAATATCACAAATAAGATACGAGAGCTATATTCAGCTTATAAATGAAATAAGGGACTCAAACAGGAGGTACAAGTAATGATAAAATTAGCGCCGTCTATACTGTCGGCTGACTTTGCAAATCTTGAGCAGGACGTTAGAAAGGTTGAAAGGGCAGGCTGTGAATATCTGCACATAGATGTCATGGACGGGCATTTCGTGCCGAATATAACAATAGGACCACTAATAGTGGAGAGTCTGAAGAAAAAGGACATAGGCATGATTTTTGATGTCCATCTGATGATAGAAAATCCCGACAACTACGTAGCTGACTTTGCAAAGGCGGGGGCAGATATTATAGTCGTACACCAGGAGGCCTGCAGGCATCTTCACAGGACCATACAGAATATCAAATCACATGGGGTAAAGGCTGGGATAGCGCTCAACCCTGCGACGCCTGTGGACACCATAAAGCATGTCATAGGGGATATCGATATGGTGCTGCTCATGAGCGTAAACCCCGGCTTTGGCGGACAGTCCTTCATCGAGAGCGTACTGCCAAAAATAAGCCAGGTCAGGGACATGGCAAGGGCGATGTCATTGCAGCTTGACATACAAGTGGACGGAGGCATAAAGCCTTCTAACGTAAGGATGGTTGTAGAGGCCGGGGCGAACATAGTAGTAGCAGGCTCGGCCATATTCAACAGCGAAGATATTGCGGCTACTGTTGCCGAGTTCAGAAAAAACAGCCAGCTTTAAGAAGGGAACATAGGATATTATGAAGGCAGGAATACTAGTAAACGGGACGCTTTTAGACAGGGAATTTTACAAAGCGCAGCTGTGTGGCTGCGATTATATAATAAGTGCAGACGGAGCCTCTAACTTCGCCTACGCTGCCGGAATAGTTCCGGATGTTATAATGGGTGATATGGATTCTATAAGCAGCGACGCCAGAGCTTTTTTTGAAGGCAGGGGAGTTGCATTCGAAGGCTTCCCTTCGCGAAAGGATTTCACCGACACGGAGCTTTGCGTGGAGCATGCCAGGTCGAAAGGTGCAACCGAGATAGTGCTGTACGGAGCTACGGGCAGCCGCATAGACCATTCGCTTGCCAATATAGGACTCATGTATCTCATATTTAAAAGCGGGATAAAGCCCAGGCTTGTAAATGAAAGCAATGAGGTATTTCTAATAGACAGAGAAATTGAGCTTTCGGGAGAAAAGGGCGATCTGGTATCTGTGATTCCGCTTGCGGGAGATGTCAAGGGAGTTACGCTTGAGGGGCTTGAATATCCTCTTGATAACTATGACATAGACTTTGGAAGGTCAATAGGCGTTTCGAATGTGATGACGGGAAGAAGCTGCAGAGTGAGCCTAAGGGATGGTTACCTGCTTGTCATAAAATCAAAAGACTGATTTGGAATTAAAAAAAAGAGTCGTTAGACTCTTTTCTTTTATCCAAATATAATAATTACATTGGTCTTTCAACTTTTCCAGAACGAAGACATCTAGAACATACTCTTATTTTACTTGGAGAACCGTTCACAACAGCCTTTACGCTTCTAAGGTTTGGCATCCAGCTTCTTTTATTATGACGGTTAGAGTGACTTACCTGATTACCTGAAACTCTTCCTTTTCCGCAAATTTCGCATACCCTTGCCACGTAAAAACACCCCCTTTTACTTCATTAATTGCCGCTTGAAACATAAATATATTATCACATTAGGCCACTTTTTGCAATATAAATATAAATGTATTGAACAAAGGCCATCCATAATATAGAATATGAGATATATAGGAATCCAAGGGAGGGATTGTACATGGCTGGGAAAATCGAAAACAAATACGGAAGTATATACATAGAGCCGGAGGTAGTGGCAAAAATAGCAGGCAGGGCGGCAGTGGAGTGCTACGGACTTGTAGGGCTTGCGTCAAAGTCTGTTAAAAACGGCATCGTAGAGCTTTTGAAGTTTGAAAACATGAGCAAGGGAGTCACAGTAGAACTGACAGAGGAAAGTCTTGCCATAGAGCTCTATGTGATAATACAGTACGGGACAAAGATATCAGAGGTGGCCCACAACATAATGGACAGAGTCAAATATTCAGTTGAAAATCAGACGGGTCTGGATGTCACAAGAATAGACGTGAAGGTCCAGGGAATAAGGGTTGGGAAATAAGCTGGAGGTAGTCAAGTTGAGCCAAGAATTAGTAGATGCAAAACAGCTTTCTGAAATGATAATATCCGGAGCCAACAACCTCGAAAATCACAAGGAGCTCGTTGACAGGCTAAACGTATTTCCTGTGCCGGATGGAGATACCGGAACCAATATGTCGCTTACTATGAATGCTGCTGTAGAAGAACTGCTTTCAGCGGATTCGCTGACAATAAGCGAAATAGCAAGAGCTGTATCGAAAGGCTCTTTAATGGGGGCGAGAGGCAACTCGGGTGTTATACTTTCGCAGCTTCTGCGAGGATTTGCCAATTCAATAGAGGGCAAGGAGAATCTTGGCATATTCGACTTTGCCCAAGCGCTAAACCAGGCTACCCAGATGGCATATAAGGCAGTTATAAAGCCTGTTGAAGGCACAATACTGACGGTTTCCAGAGAGACGGGAGAACAGTCTCTGGAGCTGCTCAAGACAAAGACTACCATGCTGGAGTTTTTTGGGAATATTCTGCAGAAGGCCCAGATTTCACTTGATAATACGCCGAATTTACTGGCAACACTAAAGGAAGCAAACGTTGTAGATGCAGGCGGAAAGGGACTGGTGCTCATACTCGAGGGTATGTATAAGGCCCTGGCGGGCACTCCCATCGAGAAGCACAAGGAAGAAGAGGGCGAAGAGGCAATAGTGGAACTGCACATCATGCAGGAGGAAATCAAATTCACATACTGCACTGAGTTCATACTCAAAACTGACAAGATAGACAGTGAGGGAATGCTAAGGCTTATAGAAGGCAAGGGAGACAGCATAATGTCCGTGGGGGATGAAGACCTCATAAAGATACACATACACACGAATGAGCCGGGATACGTGATTCAAAGGGCTCTTGACTACGGAGACCTTATCAGCATAAAGATAGAGAACATGAAATTGCAGCACGAAAACAGGCTGCTGGGCGAGCAGACAAGAGCAAAACAGGAGTCTAAAAGGTATGGAATAATTGCTGTGGCAGCAGGTGAAGGAATAGCCTCCATTTTGAAGGATATCGGAGCAGACTGCATTATTGAGGGCGGCCAGACAATGAATCCTAGCACTAATGATTTTATTGAAGCAATAGACAGCGTGGAAGCGGAATCAATAATAATATTTCCAAACAACAAAAATATAATAATGGCCGCAAATCAAGCCAAGGAGCTGAGCCGGAAGAATGTAACAGTGGTGCCTACGAAAAATATTCCGCAGGCAATTGCTGCCATAATTGCGCTCAATCCGGACGAGGAAGCTCAGAAAAACGAGCTTCACATGAACAGCGCCATAGAAAGAGTAAAGGTGGGCGATGTCACATTTTCGGTCAGAGACACATCTGTAGGTGGGCGCGCGATAAAGGAAGGCGACATCATAGGGATATCGCAAGGAGAGCTTTGTAGCGCAGGAGATGACATAAATAGCGTGGCAATGGAGGTGCTCGAATCAATCGTGACGGAGAACGATGAGATTGTGAGCATATTCTACGGAGAAGACCTGAGTGAAGAAACTGCAAATGAACTTAAACAGACTGCTCAAAAAAGATTTTCAAATGCCGAAGTGGAAATTTATTATGGAGGCCAGCCGGTCTACTACTATATAATGTCCGCTGAATAGATTTCAGCAAAATTCAAAAAGAGCCTTCTGGGCTCTTTTCGTTATTCAGGCTATAAATATTAGGAGGACTAGATGAAGAAAAAGGTTATAATAGACTGCGATCCGGGCTATGATGATGCCATAGCCCTGATGCTCGCTTTTGGAAGCGGCGAGCTTGAGGTTGAGGCTGTGACTACATGTTCGGGCAATCAGACACAGGAAAAGGTGCATAGAAATGCGCTGAGGCTTCTAAGCAATATGGGGGTGTCGGCTATAGTTGCGCGAGGCTCAAATAAGCCCCTTATGAGAGAGCTTAGCACCGCCGGGAGTGTTCACGGAGAGAGCGGGCTTGACGGAGTAGAGCTTGAAGAAACTACAATAAAGCCAAGTGAGAGTCATGCCGTTGAAGTAATCGCTGACATAGTAAGGTCCAGCCGGGAAAAAGTCACGCTGGTGCCTATAGGGCCGCTAACGAACATAGCGCTATTTACGAGCATGTATCCGGAATTGAAGGCTTCTGTAGACAGCATAATACTAATGGGCGGAGCCTGGCGGGGCGGCAATGTAACACCCGTTGCCGAGTTCAATATAAAAACGGATCCTGAGGCGGCGGAAATAGTATTCTCTTCAGGCATCCCCATTGTTATGTGCGGCTTGGATGTAACCAGAAAGGCGCTAGTATATGCCGACGATATCAGGCGAATAAGGGATGTAGGGAACAGGAGCGCCAAGATAGCTTGCCAAATACTAGAAAAGTATTCGGAATTCTACTACGGTAAGACCTCGCTTGACGGGGCACCAATACATGACGCGTGCGCAGTGGCTTATGCCATAGCTCCAGAAATGTTCACATCACTGGAATGTCATGTCGACGTAGAGACTAAAGGGCTCCATACTGACGGTCAGACGGTGGTCGACATGGAGGGGAGGCTGGGCAGGCAGCTGAATGCGAGAGTTGTGCTTGATTTGGACAGGGAAAGGCTCCTTGATATGATAATATCTGCAGTGGGCAGACTTGAATAGCGAAAAAATGAATAGCCTCTGGCTTTTAGGGAATAATTATTAAAAAAACTACAGGGGGTGCACTGTGAGCAGATATGAAACGATTAGGGCAACTCCTCCAAACATTGATGAGTTGGAAAAAATGGCAAGAGACAAGAGCAGCTGGCGCATTAGAATACTCGCAGTTGACGAGCTTAGAAAATGGAATTGCAAGAGATCACGGGATGTGCTGTCGAGGCTTGCAGAATCAGACGCCATAGCCGAAGTAAGAATCCAGGCGATGCGGGCTCTAGAGGTCTTTGGAGAGGCTGTGAGTCACAAAGGTTCAAGCGTGCCAGATACGCAAGCATACAGTCATAGGGCAAACAAGGTTTTCAAAAGGATATGCGCCGCAGATGCCGGCATTGAAGTTTCCAAGGCCATAGAACTCCTTAGGGACTACGACCCGGAACTTTACGACATAATGGATTACTATAAAGGTGATCAGCTAGAAGAATGGGCAAGCCGGATATGCAGTGATATCAGGAGGAGATAAAAAAGTGACAGGCAAATGTGTGGACCGCTGATGTAGGCTCTTGTGATTTTTCATGGTATAATTATTGCCTAAGAAGAATTAGCCGAGGTGTGTTTGATTGAAGCTATCTGACAGCGTGCAAGCAGTAAATGGGGTAGGACCTCAAAAACTAAAGAAGTTAAATGGTATTGGAATATCAACAATATATGACTTGATGTGTTATTTTCCAAGGACGTATGAAGACAGGAGCTGCTTTACAAATGTTTCGCAGCTTAAAGCCGGAGAAAAAGCCTGCATAAGGGGCAGAATTGCTGGGGTTGAAAACAGGAGGCTCAGGAAAAATCTGAGCATAACCAGGATTGATGTAGATGACAATGGGGCCCGAGCTGCTTTAATTTTCTTCAACAGAGATCACTTGACAAAAATTCACAAGACAGGGCAAGAAATAAGAGCCTATGGAACTGTGAAAAAAACAGGAAAATCCACTGAAATCGAGTGTTCTGTGATTGAATTTTCAAATGAAAAAAAGTCCGCGCTCGGCAGGATAGTTCCGGTATATCCATCATCCGAAGGGCTCAGCAGCAATGAAATCGGGAAAATTGCCAATACGGCTCTAGGCGACATTACAGAGCAGGGTGAACTTGAGAGCATTGAGGATTCAATCCCCGAAGACATAATTGTGCGGCAGAAGCTTTGCAGCAAAGGATACGCAATTGAGAATATACATGCTCCAAGCAGCAAGGATGCTTTAAAGGTGGCTCTCTACAGACTGATATTTGAAGAGCTATTTTTGACGGTCTGCAGGGCTATGTACAACGGCAGCAGGCTAATGAGCAGAAACGCCGTCAAGCTGGCAGTGTCGCCTGCGATATGCGGAATAATCGAAAGGCTGCCGTTTGCACTTACGCATGCGCAGGAGCGGGCATTGGATGAAATATTTAAAGACATGCAGGGGTGCAATGTCATGAACAGACTGATACAGGGGGACGTGGGTTCGGGAAAAACAGTCGTGGCTGGCATGGCCATGGCAAACTGCGTGCTTAACGGGTTCCAAAGCATTATGATGGCGCCAACGGAGGTGCTTGCAAGGCAGCATTACGGCTCCTTGAAAAAAATGCTAGTCCATGAAGATATGAAAATAAGGCTGCTAACCGGCAGTACAAGCCCTGCTGAAAAGGTGAACATATACGAGGAGCTTGAAAGCGGGAGGGTTGATATTCTAGTTGGCACACATGCGCTAATTCAGCCTGGAGTTAAGCTTAAGAAGCTTGGGCTTGCTGTTGCAGACGAGCAGCACAGATTCGGCGTGCGTCAAAGGCTTGCGCTTTCTGAAAAAGGCGAAAGCCCTCACTTCATATCCATGTCTGCAACGCCAATACCAAGAAGCCTGGCACTAGCCGCATATGCAGACATGGACATAAGCATAATCGATGAGTTGCCCAAGGGGCGAAAATCAATAGAAACCAGAATTTTCAAAGACACTGACAGAAAAAAGGCATACACATTTGCACTGGAGCAACTAGAGGCAGGGAGGCAGGCATATGTTGTATGCCCCCTCATAGAAGCTACAGATGAAAAGGGCAGAGCCATTTCGGCCCTGCAGGTATTCGAAGAGCTCAAATCCGGAATTTTCAAGGGAAGGAAAGTCTCCTTGCTTCACGGAAGGCTGCCGCAGGAGCAAAAGCAGGCCATAATGACTGATTTCGAAAGCGGAGCCGTGGATGTGCTTGTTGCAACAACAGTTATAGAAGTGGGCATAGATGTCAAGAATGCAAGCGTCATAATAATAGAAGGGGCCGAGCAGTTTGGCCTATCCCAGCTGCATCAGCTCAGAGGCCGAGTGGGCAGAGGCGAACACAATTCATACTGCATGCTAATACAGCGTGGTGATATGCGCGAGAGCGAGCGCCTGAATGTGCTCGTAAGCAGCGATTCGGGCTTTGAAATAGCCGAAAAAGACCTGCAGCTGAGGGGACCGGGCGAAATTGCGGGGTTAAGGCAGCATGGCCATTTCAGGTTCAGACTTGCGGATATAAGCAAACATGTTAAAATTCTGGAATCGGCCAGAGCGTGTGCAAAGGAATTGTTTGAGTCTGACCCTGAACTCAGTGAAGAGCGGCATGCAAAATTAAAGGCTTCACTTGAGGTGGATTACGAAGCCGAAGCCGTTGAATAGCTGAATTGGCTTAAAAAATAGTTATAAAGTTTCAATTCAATTAATCGAATTTTGGATATAATATACAAAGGACTATTGTTTGGCAATAATCATGTTAATTTGTAAGCAAGATATGTTAAAATATAAGGAGCAAAGGCATGAGAGTTATTTCGGGTACAGCAAGAGGGACAAAACTAAAGTCGGTTGAAGGATTGAGTACGAGACCGACTCTTGACAGGGTGAAGGAATCAGTTTTCAACATACTGAATTCAGACATTGAAATACGCGAAAGCCGTGTGCTAGACCTGTTTGCAGGTAGCGGAGCACTGGGAATAGAGGCTCTTTCAAGGGGAGCATCAAGGTGTGTGTTTGTAGACAAGGATGCTGCAAGCATCAAGATTGTAAAAGAGAATCTAGAAAAGACGCGACTTGCCGATAAAGCCGACATCTATATGTTAGAAGCAGCTGCAGCAGTTTCCAGACTAAGGGGAGAGAAATTCGATATAGTATTTCTCGACCCGCCTTACAGCAAGGATATAGTCCCAAGGATAATTGGTGAAATTATCAGCAGCGGCATACTTTCAGGCGGAGCTGTTGTAGTCGTAGAGCATGATAAGGATGACGCCATTTTAGATAGATATGGAAATCTTGCAATGTACAAGACAAGACAATATGGAGGCATAGCAGTTTCATTTTTTGAACTGGAGGAGTAGAATGGGCAAAATAGCGGTATATCCCGGAAGTTTCGACCCTATAACAAAGGGGCATCTAGATATAATAATGAGGGGTTCAAAGCTGTTTGACAGACTTATTGTGGCTGTACTGAAAAACCAGAGTAAAAAAAGCATGTTTTCGATAGATGAACGAGTAGACATGCTCAAGCAGATAGCAAGGGACATACCGAATGTTGAAGTCGACATGTTTTCCGGGCTGCTTGTTGATTACTGCAAGGACAGGAAAGTAAATGCAATCATAAGGGGATTGAGGGCAATCTCTGATTTTGAGTATGAGCTTCAGATGGCTCAGATGAATAGGCAGCTTAACCAGGAGGTCGAAACCATATTTCTTACGACGAGCACTCAATTTTCATTCCTGAGTTCGAGTCTTGTAAAAGAGGTTGCAAGCCTAAATGGAGACATAAGCGAGTTTGTTCCTGATATTGTTTTAACCGAATTAAACAAAAAGCTAAAAGGGGATGTTTAAGATATGGAGGTTCTAAAGCTGCTGGAGGAACTTGAAGATTTGATAGACGAAAGTTCATCTATACCATTTGGAAGCAAGGTACTTCTGGACAAGAAGGAAGCACTTGAGATTATAAAGGAGGTCAGGATTCAGCTGCCTGACGAAATCAAGCAAGCCGAATGGATAAACAGGGAAAGGCAAAGGCTGCTCCTGGAGGCGCAGCATGAGGCGGATTCGATAATTGAAAACGCAAAATCGTATGTTCAGGAAAAAGTCGAGGCCAGCGAAATAATAAAAGAGGCCAAGAAGCATGCGGATGAAATGATACTCGAGGCCCAGAAGCTGTCAAAAGACATCAGACTTGGCGCCAATGAATATGCAGATGATTTGCTAAAAGGTGTACAGGACAATCTGGAAAAGCTAATCAGCACTGTGTCTCAAAATAGAGTAGAACTGGGAAGAATCGCAAAGGAATAAGTACATACGCACATCTTAAATCAATGTAATACGAAAAAACAGGGACACCAATCATCAGATTAGGAGTCCCTGTTTTTTTGTGTAATATATGCAGGTGAGATAATGTAGTCCATGGAGCCTCTGAGCATGGTTTTGCACCCTGAATAATAGACTATGTTGAATATGTCCGTGGAATCAATGTCATACCGGAGCATTCTGCGCATAATGTCATCGCTGATTGAATCGAGCTGCGGCATTTTGTTGATTATGGCAATATCCGAGCTTTGCTTTATTTTCTTCAGGAGTTCAGCGCCATTGTTGTTAAAAGCGAGTATTCTAATATACGGAATCGAGTCAAGGCTCCTGAATGCCTCGACATCCTCTCTCTCGATTCCAAGAACTGTATTCATCAGCATCCTCTTGATAGCGGTCATCGTATAGCGTTTAGACTTGAGATTTGCGAGCAGTTCCTCATAGGATGAAGCGCGCCTTATTTCGGATCTTATCTTGTTGTCCATGCCCTCCCTTACTTCCCAAAACCGGGATAGCCTGTCCGATTTTGATATAACAGCGTACGAGAGAATATCAAGAAGAGAATCTTCAGTTACCGGCGTAAGCCCGGCAGCCACCGCCGAGCACATGAGAGCATACGAGGCAGGCGGCACAACTGAGGATATTGATTCGAGAGAGGCTCCCTGTCTGAGGCACTCTCTTATCGCCGTGGCGCTGCATATGCTGCCGGAAATCTGAGTGCTGTTATAGTCGGCGGCGATTCGACGCACTGTGGCGGGCTTTATAGTACTCCCAAGGCGCAAAAGGCTCTTCAAATATTCTATCGACAGTATGTTGTTTGGACTTTTGAGAACGGCCAGAGCGTCACGGGAGGAAAGGCCGTGTGGGCTGGGTTCGCTGTCAATGAAAAGGCCAAGAGCCTCTTGTCTGGCCCTTGGAAATGTCAGTCCGGAATCGAGCTGTTCTTTAAGGAGTGCCTGGAATTTGCCGGGCTCATTTTCGAGTATTTTGGCTATGGCGCTTAGCCTGGCAATGTCGCCTGATTCGCTCCCGAAGCAAATGCTGTCGACAACCCCTATGGAATCAAGTGTGAGTACTGAGCCAAACGCAAAAAGCTCCGCGCTCTGTGATGAGTAGGCGGCAGGAAGCTCAAGCACAAGGTCAACACCTGCCATGACAGCCATCTTGGCTCTTGTCCACTTGTCGAATATGGCTGGCTCTCCTCTTTGGAGAAAATGACCGCTCATTACTGCGACAGTATGCGTGGCACCGGTCTCTTTTCTTGAAGCCTCCAGATGGTATGCGTGTCCGTTGTGAAAAGGATTATATTCCGTTATAAGGCCTAGAACCTTCATGTCGTTGCCTCCTTAGCAGCAGATATTTCCTTGAACCATTAGATGTTGTGATAATGATATTTTACATCAGCATTCTAAGAAAGGACAATACAAGAATATCCGCCTGCGAGAGGCGGATATTCGGAGGGTATATTGCTGTATTATTGAAGAGTTAGTTTTTCATAAGATTATTTTTTCTGATATACGATGTCTTGGATATTGCTATTGAAACCGGAACGGCTATCAGCATGCTGGCAACACCCTGGACTATATTGGCAGGCACTGACCTTAGCGATACTAGTATGCTGCCTTCAAGAACTGCACCTGCAAGCAGGTATCCTGTGACCATAAGACATGCTCCTGCAAATGTGGAAACACCCATTCTAAGCTTTGAAAGGCCGCCCTTCATAAGAAGTCCAACGAGCAGTCCTTCGAGTCCCTTTATAAGAAGAGTGAAAGGAGCCCAGTGAGCATATCCGCTCAAGAGATCCGCAAGAGCAGAGCCGACTCCTCCGGCAACCATTCCGGCAAGAGGACCAAACAGTATTGAAGTAAGGAAGACTACGCTGTCACCTATGTTGATATATCCGTTTGTAGCGGGTATTGGAATTACTATGGCCATGGTTCCAATGCAGACTGCGGCAGTCATGAGTCCGAGTAGTGTAATTTGTCTTACATTCATATTCATTATGATTCCACCTCGATTTATAAATTATAATGATAAATTAAGTGCTATTACATGATAATTATACATACGCGGCTGCTCTCATTCAATAGAATCCGTACCCATACAATTCATATTGTTTGATGCTTTAAGGCGCAGTCGTGTGGATAAAGTCAGAAACAGTGTTAAAGCATGGTGGAAATGGATATAATGGACTTAGCGGCAGAATGCCATCAAATCTTTGCAAAAACAGGAAATACTAAAAGGGGTGCAAGATGAGATTTTTATTAATACACAGATTTAAATTTATTCTAATTGTCATAGCTGCTGCGGCAATGTTGTCCTCGTGTTCCCCACGGGAGAATGAAGGCCTGATGCAGGTCCATTTTATAGATGTCGGGCAGGGAGACGCAACGCTGATAGTATCTCCGGATGGGAGAACAATGCTCATAGATGCGGGTGACAATTCGGCGGGAGACGCAGTTGTGACCTATTTGAGAAGACATGGAATAAAGAGCATAGACATACTAGTGGGAACACATCCGGACTCTGATCACATAGGCGGTCTGGACACCGTTATAGACAGCTTCGAAATAGCCGAGTTTTACATGCCAAGAAAGTCACACACTACAAATACGTTTATGGATGTGCTTAATGCCGCCAAACGAAAGGGCCTCAGTATTAAGGAGGCCAAGGCGGGAGTGTTGATTAGCATAGGCAACGATGTCAAGGGCAGATTTTTAAATCCAAGAAGCTCATATTCAGATGACAACAATCTCTGGTCAGCAGTTGTGAGACTCGAATATGGAGGCAAAAGCTTCCTGTTTATGGGAGATGCCGTGGTTCAAAACGAGCTTGAAATAATGGGTGCCGGAGAAAAAATAGACAGTGACCTTATAAAGCTTGGTCACCACGGCAGCTCGACGTCCACTAGCAAAGACTTCATAAAGTCGGTTTCGCCCGATGTAGCAGTAATATCTTCAAAACAAAACAACAGCTATGGTCATCCGCACAAGGAAACGTTGGAGCTGTTGAAGGAACAGTCGATTTTGCTTTATCGGACAGATGAGCAAGGGAGCATAGTGTTCTACTGTGATGGCAAAAAAATATGGACAGACAAAAAACCGGGCACCTACAATTATTACGGGGAGGGGAAATAGATGACAAGAGGAGTAATTGACAGGTTTGAAGGCAGCGTTGCAGTTGTGGAGCTCGAAGACAGGAGCGTTGTAGAAATACAAAGAGACCTGCTGCCCGAGCATGCACGGGAAGGCGACGTGCTTATAATCGACGGCGAAATTGTGTCTATAGACGAGGATGATACGAAAAACAGAAAAGAGAAGGCTGAGAAGTTAATGAACGAACTTTTCGAATAAACCAATATGCCGGAAAAAAAAGAATGGCCAAAGCAGCCATTCTATTTATTCATAATATTATTTACAACCACAGAAGCCATTACAAGGCCTGCTGCGGAAGGGACAAACGATATGCTTCCGGGAGATGGCTTCTTGGAGCCTTCAGGTATGAAGGCAGGCACCTCCTGTGGTTTTTCTGTGGAGTAGACAACCTCAAGCTTTTTGACTCCTCTGGCCTTGAGCTCTTTTCTCATGACCCTCGCAAGAGGGCACATAGAAGTCTTGTAGATGTCGCATACGCTTATCTTTGTCGGATCCAGCTTGTTGCCCATACCCATGGAGCTTATTATATTGATGCCACTGAAATAGCATTTTTCAATCAAATCCAGTTTTGAAGAAACCATGTCAATTGCATCCACAACATAGTCATAGCTGCCGCTTAGTATGGTCTCAGAAGTCTCGCTGTCGTATTTTGCTGCGAATGCATCAACTCGGGTAGATGGATTTATGTCGGATATCCTTTGCTTCATAACATCAACCTTGTTTTTCCCCACCGTGCTTTGCAGCGCAATTATCTGCCTGTTTATGTTTGTAATGTCAACGGAATCCTTGTCGACGAGTGCAAGATGGCCTACGCCGGCCCTTGCCAAGGCCTCTGCAGCAAATCCGCCTACGCCACCTATGCCAAGCACAAGCACGCTCGAATTTCTGAGTTTGTTCAAGTTGTCACTGCCTATTAGCATTTCTGTTCTCTGGAAAACAGAATCTGTCATGATATTCCTCCAGTCAAATTCATATGTGTCTATTTATATTTTATCATTTGGATTACAAAAATTGCAATCGGGATTATTGTGCGCCCAAAATGGTACTTATATATAAAGCATGCTACTATTTCAGAGTGGGGGGTGCGGCATGGGCAGGATTTCAGGAGTGAGCGGCGACAGGATAAAGATATTCGATGTGGAGAGAAAGACAGTAAACAATGCGGTAAGGGATGTAGACGCAATCAGACGCGTTGAGAAAATCAGGAATGAAACGGCTTATTCAAGCCATAACTACATATTTGAAAGCGATTCATTCTATGAACATCTGAAAAAGGCAAAAAAGAGCATGGAGGAGTTTTCTGTAAACGAATATAACCTCAAAAACCAGATTAAGAGAAGTTCGAACGAATGCGACGATATGTACGAGAAGATAGTTGAGGCCGTTGCCAGCATTAACAACGCGATAAATTCCATAAAGGTCATGGACTCGTTTGCAGGCGGATACGGCTTTAAGAAAGTGGTCACGCTTGCAGCAGCCTACAGCCACATTGGAAATCTGGGAATAAAATTTGAGGATTCAAGATTTGTAATAGAAGAAAGGCTGCTAAAGGAGTCCCTGATTAGCGGCAGCATGTCTGCCGATATAATGTTTGACCCGGATTCCGGACTTTTGAAGAAAATATTCAACATACTGGAAAATGCGAAGGCAGACATTGTCAACTTCATGCACGGCAGCGGAGGTCTGTTTGACAAAAAACTATAGAATAATTTGCGGGTGATATAATGAGCTATTTTACAAGAAGACCAATAGCTGCAATATTTATGGCGTGCATATTGTTTTGCCTCATATATACCGGAATCGACAGCAGAAAAACTGCCGACTCAGAGCCCAAAAGGGTGTCTATACGCGGCGCGGTTGAGAGTGTTGCCCTCAAGGCAAGGTGCAACGAATATAAAATAGGCCCATATCTTGTCGTGGACTACGCCAGGCAGAATGAATATAATATGGGGCAAGTGCTTGAGGCGGGGGGAAGGCTCAAGAATTTCCGCGAAATAAGCCTGGACGGCTTTGATTACGGAAGGGTGCTCAGGGCAAAGGGCTACACAGACGTGTTGTATGCAAGCGACATAAAAGTCCTAGGCACAGAAAGGAACCTCTACTACTACTCCGGGCTCTTAAAGGCTGAAGCTTACAAAAAGATAGAAATCATATTCGGCTCCCAATCCCCTTTTGTAAAGGGGATTTTGTTCGGGGACAAAGCTGCAATGGATAGCGAGCTTCTGGACGCTTTTTCAGACACCGGCATAACCCACATATTTGCCGTCTCGGGGCTCCATGTTGGAATTATATGCGCAATAATATCATTGCTGCTCAAAAAGACGGGAAATACATCCAGAGTTTTTGCGGTGACGGGTTTTTTGGCAATATACGCTTTTATGACTGGATTCACGCCTTCGGTCACAAGGGCTGCGTTTTTTTTCATAATAGGAGGGATTGCCTTTTTTATAGGGCGTGAGTACGATTTGAAGTGCGCGCTTTATGCCGCTGCAATAGCATTGATGCTCAAAAATCCGTATGTAGTATACGATGTTGGATTTTTGCTCTCGTTTTCAGCAGTATTTTCAATATGCGCCTTCTACGGATTGCTGCAGAAAAATATGGGTTTTGCCCCGCTGTCCATGACTCTGAGTGCCAACCTTATGACGTGGCCCATAACGTACGCGGTGTTCAAGAATGTCTCGTTGGTATCGCCGATAACAAATTTACTTGTGGTTCCGCTTGTGCCTTTGCTCATGGCGGGCTCGCTCGCGAGTATTTTTTTATCTTTTGTAAGCATTAAGGCTTCTTTTTTTGTATCGAAAATTGTAATATTAATTGTAGACTACAGCTCTATAGTGGCAATGAAGCTTTCCGACATGAGTTTTGCCAGCGTGCAGGATAGCGAGCCGTCAAAGAGCCTTGTAATCACGTATTATGCGGCGGTAGTGGCGTTTGTTGTATATTATGAATCGCGCAGGGTAAAGGAGCAAAGGAATGCAGCTAAAGGATATCAATAGACAAATAGAAGAAAACAGGATGAAAACGGCATACCTGCTGCATGGCAGGGAAGTCTATATAATAGAAGAGATAATTCACAAGCTGACAGGCATGCTAATAAAGGATTTTGCAGAGTTCAACCTCTCCATACTTGATGGGTCGGAAACAGGCCTGGCCAAAATAAAGGAGGCATGCGAAACGCTGCCTTTCATGGATCAGAGGAGGCTTGTTATTGTCAAGGAAACAGAGCTGCTTAAGGGTAAGCGCAGAAATTTTTCGGAGGATCAGGAAGCAGAGCTCATAGAATATCTAGCCAACGTTCCTGAAACGACGGTGCTTGTATTCTCCGTGCACGGCGAAATCGACGGCAGAAGAAAGCTGGCAAAGGCATTTGCGAAGCTAGGCACATCTCTAAACTGCGACAAGCTTCGCGGAAACGAGCTTATAAACTGGGTGAAGTCTCAGTTCGAAAGCAGGGGCATGGCAATTAGCCTTTCGGACATAGTCTACTTCCTGAAGCTTTCAGATTACGAGAGCAAGAACTCAGAGAAGACTCTGCAGGATATTGAAAATGAGATAATCAAGCTCTGCTCGTATGTTTCACCAGCCGATGAAATTACAAAAGCAGCAATTGAAAGGCTTGCGGCAGTTTCGCTTGAAAATGACATATTCAAGCTTATAGACTGCATAGGAAGAAAACAGGCGGCTGAGGCCATAAGGATATTTGACGAGATGACGGTTCAGGGGAGCTCTGCCATGATGGTGCTATCGATGATAGCCAGGCAGCTAAGGCTAATGCTTCAGACAAGGGAGCTCAAGGAGTCGGGCTACTCGCCCAAGCAGATAGCTCAAAAGCTCGAGATACATCCGTTCGTGGCAGGCAAGGCCCTTTCAGAGGGAGCGGCCTTTTCGGGAAACCAGGTATCGAGAGCCATAGATGAGTGTGCACAGACCGACTTTAGAATAAAAAGCGGGCTTATAGGCGAGCGTCTGGGAATAGAGCTTCTCATAGCCGAGCTTTGCCTCAAAAAATAGAAAAACCCCAGGATTACTGGGGGTTTTTTTCGGGGAATATCGAAATGGGGTGTTGAGACTTTATCCAGATAAAATAGACTTACTACTTTCCAGATACAGCCGCGTTAAGCTTGTCTGCAAGCTGAGAAACCTTTCTTGCCGCTGCGTTCATGTGTATTGTTCCCTTTGCAGCTGTTTGATAAAGTTTCTTTTCAGCGAATCTGAATCTTGAAGTAGCCTCATCTATGTTGCCAGCAGTTAGAGCTTCTTCAAATCTTCTTATAGCAGTTTTAACCTCAGACTTTCTTATCTTGTTAGCCAGAGTTTTCTTTGCTATAACCTTTATTCTCTTCTTAGCTGATTTAATATTAGCCAAATTGTTCACCCCCTACTTGATTTACTTAATAAATTTCAACAAAGACAATTTTATCAAATAAGCAGTAAAAAATCAAGGGAAATTATATATCTAAAATTGTGCTTAAATAACAGTTTACTTGATAATACGCGGTCCTATATGTATAATAAAAATTAGTCGAAAAACACTCATGAAGGGAGATTATCATTTAATGTACAACCAAAGCAGGATACGCAACTTCAGTATTATTGCTCACATAGATCACGGAAAATCAACTCTTGCCGACAGACTCATAGAATACACCGGTCTTTTGTCGCAAAGGGAGATGAAGGCCCAGCTTCTTGATAACATGGATCTTGAAAGAGAAAGAGGAATAACAATAAAGCTTCAGAATGTGAGGCTGAATTACAGGGCAAATGACGGAGAGGAGTATGTGCTAAACCTCATAGACACTCCGGGGCACGTGGATTTCAACTACGAGGTTTCAAGGAGCCTTGCAGCCTGCGAAGGAGCCTTGCTGATAGTTGATGCGGCGCAGGGCGTGGAGGCCCAGACTCTGGCGAACGTATACCTTGCACTTGACCAGAACCTTGAAATAGTTCCGGTTATAAACAAGATAGACCTGCCAAGCGCAAGGCCGGAGGAAATAAAGACGGAAATAGAGGAGATTATCGGACTAGAGGCCCAGGATGCACCTTTGATCTCAGCAAAGGAAGGCCTCAACATCAAGGATGTGCTCGAAGCGATTGTAACAAAGATACCGTCGCCAAGCGGCGACTACGACAGGCCGCTCAAGGCTCTCATATTCGACTCTTACTACGACAGCTACAAGGGTGTAGTGGGCTATATAAGGGTGTTCGAGGGCAAGCTCAAAAAAGGCATGAAGATAAAAATGATGGCCACAGGCAAGATGTTTGAGGTCACAGAGGTGGGCGTAATGGCCCCGGGCCAGACTCCAGTGGACGAGCTGAGAGCGGGAGAGGTTGGCTACGTGGCTGCAAGCATAAAGGAAATAAGAAGCTGCCGCGTGGGAGATACAATAACTGACGCCGACAATCCCACATCAGATCCTCTCGCAGGCTACAAGAAGGCCATTCCGATGGTTTACTGCGGAATCTATCCTGGAGAGGGTGAAAAGTATGAGAACCTCAGGGACGCGCTCGAAAAGCTCCAGGTAAACGATGCGGCGCTCGAATACGAGCCTGAGACTTCTGCTGCGCTGGGCTTTGGCTTCAGATGCGGCTTTTTGGGACTTCTGCACATGGAGATAATGCAGGAAAGGCTCGAGAGAGAATTCGACCTTAACATAATAACAACGGCGCCGTCGGTTCTGTACAAGGTGTACATGAACAGCGGCGAGATAATAATGATACAAAATCCTTCGGACCTTCCGCCGGCAACAGAGCTGTCTCACATAGACGAGCCTATCGTCAAGGCCGACATAATAGTTCCTTCCGACTATGTAGGGGCGGTTATGGAGCTCTCCCAGGAGAGAAGGGGCAACATGATAGACATGGAGTATATAGACACAAAGAGGGTAATGCTCCATTACGAGCTGCCCCTCAATGAGGTCATATACGATTTCTTTGACGCCCTAAAGACCAGAACAAGAGGATACGGCTCGTTCGACTACGAGTTCAAGGAATATAGGGAATCTGACCTTGTGAAGCTTGATATAATGATAAACAAGGAAAAGGTGGATGCGCTCTCTTTCATAGTGCATGAGAGCAGGGCCTACAAGAGGGGCAAGGCCATGTGCGAAAAGCTCAAGGAAGAGATACCAAAGCACCAGTTCATAATTCCAATACAGGCTTCAATAGGCAACAAGATTATAGCGCGAGAGACTATAAGCGCCTACAGAAAAGACGTGCTTGCAAAATGCTACGGCGGAGACATATCGCGTAAGAGAAAGCTTCTAGAGAAGCAAAAAGAAGGCAAGAAGAGAATGAGACAGGTTGGTTCTGTCGAGGTTCCTCAGAAAGCATTCATGTCTGTGCTTAAGGTCGAAAAATAAATTTTTACAAAAAGCCAAGGGGACGGTTCTCTTGGCTTTTTATTTCAAGAGAAAAATAATAAAGAGGTATTTAATATGGGAGCAGGACTATATGTACACATTCCGTTTTGCGTAAAAAAATGCAGCTACTGCGACTTCAACTCGTTTTGCGTTGAAAGCATGCCAGGTGAAAGAATGGTTTTTTTGAATTATCTGATTGGCGAGCTGCGAATGCAGGCCAAAAGGCTAAGCGACAAATCCTTGAGCAGCATATTCATAGGCGGGGGAACGCCCAGCCTGCTTCAGCCGCAGGAAATGCACCAGCTGATGGATGCTATATACGCGAATTTCAAAGTCGAAGCAGGCGCAGAAATAACAATGGAGGCAAATCCAAAGACCCTAAGCGAAGCCAAGCTAAAGGATATGAGGAGCCTTGGGATAAACAGGCTCAGCATGGGGCTGCAGGCGGCCCAAAACCGCATGCTTCAGCTCCTTGGAAGAATACACACGTATGAGGATTTTGTTGAAAATTATAAGCAGGCCCGCAAAGCTGGCTTTGAAAACATAAATATAGATGTAATGTTTTCGATTCCCACACAGACTATAGATGAATGGATGGATACTCTTTGCAAGGTGATGGGCCTTGAGCCGGAGCATATCTCAGCCTATTCCCTGATAGTGGAGGAAGGTACAAAAATGCAAAGCCTGATAGACAGGGGTATACTCAATGAGCTCGACGAGAGGAGCGACAGGAGGATGTACCATGCATGCAGGAGTTTTTTGCGCAAAAAAGGGTATGCCCAGTATGAAATATCCAACTTTGCAAGGGCAGGATATGAATCAAGGCACAATATAATGTACTGGAAATGCGCGGACTATCTGGGACTAGGCCCCGGGGCACACTCATATATAGACGGCGAGAGGTTCTCCAATTTGGAAGGCCTGCGCGAATATTTCGAAAGCATTGACAAGGGAGTATTGCCGATTGAGAGCTCAAACAGGCTGACTCTCAAGGACAAGATTGAGGAAGCGATGTTCATGGGACTCAGGATGAACGAGGGCATAGACTTGCAGGCGCTTTCAAAAAACATTGGGGCGGATTTGAAGAGCATATATTCGAAAAAAATAGAAAAGCTTGTGGGTCAAATGCTCCTGAAAAGAGTCTTGAAAAACGGAAGTGAAATGATTGCATTGACCAACAAGGGCATTGATCTAAGCAATTCCGTGTTTGTTGAATTTTTACTTGAAGATGATGCCATGTAATATCCTTGACAAAGAAAACTAATAGTGATATTTTAAAAAAGAAGACGTTAGCACTCTTGTTTGACGAGTGCTAAAATAGATTAACGGGCCTTTTTGACGAATACAGGGGTGTAGTGATTATGAATTTGAGTGGAAGAAAGCTTAAAATACTCGAGGCCATAATAAATGATTATATATTTTCAGCAGAACCCATAGGATCCAAGAGCGTTTCTCAAAATCATGACCTCAATATAAGCGCAGCTACTATAAGGAATGAAATGTCGGACCTTGAGGAGCTGGGCTATCTTGCGCAGCCGCACACATCGTCTGGAAGGATTCCTACCGAAAAGGGATACAGGCTGTATGTGGAGAGCATGATGCAGGAGGGTATACTTGATGGCGAGCAGAAAAGGGCTATAGATGACTCGCTCTTTAGAAGGCACGGTGAGGTTCAAAAGCTTCTCGACGATGCGCTCAGGCTGATGTCCGAGTTCACAAGCTATACGGCAGTAGCACTTACGCCCAAGTTCAACGAGAGCAGAATCAGGAATCTGCAGCTTGTATTCGTGAGCTCAAGCAACATAATGCTGATAGTCGTCATGGAAAGCGGTCTAATCAGGAACCTGATTCTGAATACAAGCCACGAAATAAGCCAGGACAAGCTCAATATAATATCATCGATGCTGAATGAGAGGCTTTCCGGGAAGACAATAGAGCAGATAGATTACAGGTTCATAAATTATCTGAAGACTAAAATTTATGAATACAGCGAATTCCTCGACCAGCTGCTTGAGGGTATAAGCATGAACTCCCTGGCGCTGGAGGATATAGAGATACTTGCTGAAGGAAAGACAAACATACTGGATTTTCCTGAATTCAACAATATATCAAAAGCGAGAGCTTTTCTTGACATGCTAGGCCAGAAGGACACTATGCTGCAGATACTGAATTCAGCAGGAATTCAAAAGGAGAATATAAACATACTGATAGGTGCAGAAAATCTGTGCGACATATCAAAGGATTGCAGCATACTGACTGCGACATATAAGCTGGGCGACAAGACCATAGGTAAAATAGGAATAATAGGTCCTACAAGAATGGACTATTCAAGGGTTTTCTCAATAATGAATTATGTATCTCAAAGACTGGATAGATTTATAAAGAGTGAATTTTAAGGGGTGTGGAAATTGGAGAACAAAAAAGAGTTTGAGAAGGCGATGGATGAGCAGCAGGAGCAGACTGCCGAATGCGAAATGCTTGAGGAGGAGTTTGCTCAGACTGAGGCAGAGCTTGAAGCTGAAGCGGAAATGAGTGAGAGGGATTCCAGAGACATCGAAATTCAGGAACTGAAAAATTCCCTTCAGAGGCTTCAGGCGGATTTCATCAACTTCAGAAGAAGAGTTGAAAAAGAAAAGGATCAAATTTCGGTTTTTGCAAATGAAAAGATACTGACCGAATTGCTGCCTGTTATTGACAATCTTGAAAGGGCGCTTATTTCGTGTGCCGAACATGAAAAAGAAAGCTCTGTATATAGCGGTGTAGAGCTTGTGCTCAGGCAGATGATAGACATACTTGGTAAATTTGGACTTGAAAAGATAGATGCGACAGACTGCGAGTTCGACCCGAATGTTCACCACGCAGTGATGAACGAAGAAAGGGAAGATGTGGAAGCAGGCATAGTGGTAGAGGTGTTCCAGCATGGATACAAGCTCTCAGACAAGGTAATAAGGCCTTCGATGGTAAAGGTTTCAAAGTAAAAAACTGTATATTGCAGTTGAAAAAATATAGATTACATCATAAATCTCAGAAATCAATTATTTTAGGAGGAATGGTGACATGGGAAAAATCATAGGAATTGACCTTGGAACGACTAACTCGTGCGTAGCAGTTGTGGAGGGCGGGGAGCCTGTAGTAATTACTAACGCAGAGGGCATGAGAACTACCCCGTCAGTAGTGGCGTTTGGCAAGGATGGAGAGAAGATAGTTGGAGAACCTGCTAAAAGGCAGGCTGTTACAAATCCAGAAAGAACTATAATGTCAATAAAAAGAGAGATGGGAAGAGACCACAAGGTTCACATAGACGGCAAGGATCTCTCGCCGCAGGAAATATCTGCAATGATACTTCAAAAGCTAAAGGCTGATGCTGAAAGCTATCTTGGCGAGCCTGTAAACGACGCAGTAATCACTGTGCCGGCATACTTTACTGACGCACAAAGACAGGCGACTAAGGATGCTGGAAGAATCGCCGGACTTAATGTAGTGAGGATAATAAACGAGCCTACTGCTGCAGCTCTTGCTTATGGACTTGACAAGGCGCATGAGGAGCAAAAAATACTCGTGTTCGACCTTGGAGGAGGAACGTTCGACGTTTCAATACTCGAGATAGGCGACGGCGCAATAGAGGTTCTGGCTACAAGCGGAAACAACCACCTTGGCGGAGACGACTTTGACCAGAGGCTTGTAGATTACATGGCTGACGAATTCCAAAAGGCTGAAGGCGTGGACCTCAGAGCTGACAGAATGAGCCTTCAAAGACTAAGAGAGGCTGCAGAAAAGGCAAAGAAGGAACTTTCGAGCGTTATGACAACTAACGTAAATCTTCCTTTCATCACTGCTACTCACACAGGACCTAAGCACCTCAACATGGACATAACAAGAGCCAAATTTAACGAGCTAACTGCTGATCTTGTTGAAAAGAGCATGGAGCCTACAAGGAACGCACTCAGGGATGCAGGACTTCAGCCTTCAGACCTTGACAAAGTGCTGCTTGTGGGAGGTTCGACACGTACTCCTGCAGTTCAAGAGGCAATAAAGAAGATAATAGGGATAGAGCCTGACAAGGGCATAAATCCGGACGAGTGCGTTGCGGTAGGAGCGGCAATACAGGGAGGAATACTTGGCGGCGAAGTGAAGCACGATCTGCTTCTGCTCGATGTAACTCCGCTTTCGCTTGGAATAGAGACTCTAGGCTCGGTAATGACAAAGATTATTGAAAGAAACACTACAATACCTACCAAGAAGTCACAGGTGTTCTCGACAGCGGCAGACAACCAGACAGCCGTTGATATACACGTGCTTCAGGGTGAAAGATCGATGGCTTCTGACAACGTGACACTTGGAAGATTCCAGCTAACAGACATACCTGCAGCTCCAAGGGGAATACCTCAGATAGAGGTTACATTTGACATAGATGCCAACGGCATTGTTCACGTTACGGCAAAAGACCTTGGAACAGGAAAGCAGCAGGCTATAACAATAACATCCTCTACAAATCTTACAGAGGACCAGATACAGCAGAAGGTTAAAGAGGCTGAATTGAATGCTGCAAAGGACAAGGAAAGAAAAGAAAAGATTGAAGCTGTAAATCATGCAGAGTCAACCATATACCAGACTGAAAAGACGCTCAAGGAAGTTGAAGGCAAAGTTTCTGATGCAGATAAGAAAGCAGTTGAAGAGGCAATAGAGGCGCTGAGAAAAGTCAAGGACAACCAGGATTCAAGCGCTGAAGAAATACAAAAGGCGATGGAAGAGCTTATGAACAAGATGCATCCTATCTCTCAGAAGCTTTATGAAGAAGCATCAAAGCACGCCGGCGAAGCTCAATCAGGAGCTGCAGGCGGAGAGCATGCTCAAGGAAAGGCCGAGGATGTAGTAGATGCGGATTACGAAGTAGTTGACGATGAGAAATAATTTGAATGGCTTGTGGTTTACCACAAGCCATTATTTCGGCAAGGCGGTGATAGTTATTGAGTAAAAGGGATTACTATGAAACTCTTGGGGTTTCAAAGGAAGCTGACGATAAGGATATAAAGAAGGCGTACAGAAAGCTTGCCATGAAGTACCACCCTGACAAGAATGCTGGAGACAAGGAATCTGAAGAAAAGTTCAAGGAGATAAACGAGGCCTACCAAGTGCTCTCAGATCCTCAAAAGCGAAGGGCGTACGACCAGTTCGGTCATGCAGGAGTGGACGGAGGCGGCTTTGGCCAGGGCGGATATGGACAGGGCTTTGGCGGCGGCTTTGGAGGCTTTGAGGACATATTCGGCGATGTGTTCGGAGACATGTTTGGTGGAGGTTTCGGAGGAAGCGCCAGAAGGAGAAATGCTCCCCAAAAGGGAAACGACATAAGGTATGACGCCCGGATAAAATTTGAAGAGGCAGCTTTTGGCGTAGACAGGGAGATTAAAATCGACAGGCAGGAAGAGTGCGAGGTGTGCGGCGGAAGCGGCGCTAAGCCTGGAACTTCAAGGAAGACATGTCCGACCTGCGGCGGAAGCGGCGAAATAAAGACTTACAAGGATACAATGTTCGGCAGGATGGTAAGTGCGACTACATGCCATACATGCAGGGGCGAAGGAACTATCGTGGAGCAGCCGTGTGAGAATTGCCAAGGCCGTGGAAGGGTAAGAAAGACAAAGAAGATTGAAATAAAAATCCCGGCCGGTGTTGATGATGGGTCTGTAATAAAGCTTTCGGGAGAGGGTGAACCGGGCCTGCGGGGAGGTCCTAGAGGAGACCTGTATGTAGCCATATCGGTGGAGCCGCATGAGCTGTTCAAAAGGGACGGCTACGACATATACTATGACATACCAATAACATTTGTACAGGCGGCACTAGGCGATGAGATAGAGGTGCCTACGCTGGACGGCAAGGTCAAGTACAAGGTGGCGGAGGGCACTCAGTCGGGAACTGTCTTCAGGCTGAAGGGCAAAGGTGTGCCTCACCTTAGGACTGGAGCCAGAGGAGACCAGTACGTCAAGGTTGTAGTCGAGGTTCCCAGAAGCCTTTCAGAAAAGCAAAAGGAAATACTCAGGGATTTTGCAAAGGAAACCGGCGAGGAAGTCCACGAGCAGAAGAAGGGCTTTTTCGAGAAGGTGAAAGATAAACTGAAATAGAGCTTTCTTTTCAAGAAAGTTCTATTTTTTGTCTGTTTTAAGCAGGCATAAGATATGGTAAAAAAAAACCGTATGATATATAATATTTAAAGTAATTCATACCCGAAAAATACTTTTTTAAGGAAGGGATCTCTATGAAATGGACCGAAATTACAATCAAAACTACAACAGAAGCGGTAGAGGCTGTCACGAGCATATTATACGAGGCGGAAGTAGGTGGAATAGTTATAGAAGATCCAAATGATTTTTTGTTTCAGGAAAAGGACGAAAAGGCTTGGGACTACGTAGATGAAACCATATTCGACACAGGCTATGAAGGCGTTGTAATCAAGGCGTACCTTGCTGAAGAGAAAAACGTAATAGCTGAGCTTGAGATGATTAGGGAAAAAATAAAGAGGCTTCCTGAATACGGCCTTGAAATAGGCGAAGGCAGCGTTGAAATAAGTGAAGTAGACGATAGCGACTGGGCGGATTCCTGGAAAAAATACTACAAGCCCACAAAGATAGGAGACAGAATCGTAATAAAGCCCACATGGGAAGAATATTCAAAGACAGAAGGAGAGCTTGTAATAGAGCTTGACCCAGGCATGGCATTTGGAACAGGGACCCACGAGACTACAAGCATGTGCATAAGGGCACTTGAAGAATATGTGACTCCGGATAAGACTGTGTTCGACATAGGCTGCGGCAGCGGTATACTCTCGATAGTGGCTGCAAAGCTTGGAGCCCACAGGGTAATAGGCGGGGACTTCGACGAAGTGGCCGTGAAGGTGGCAAATGAAAATGTAGCACTCAACGGAGTGGAAGGCGTTGTTGACATAAGACTTGGAAACCTTCTTGAGGTTGTCGAGGGCAGTGCGGATATTGTCGTTGCAAACATAATAGCGGATGTCATAATAATGCTTTCAAAGGATGTGCCTAAGATCATAAAGCCTGGCGGAATATTCATATCGTCAGGGATAATACATGAAAAGCTGGATTTGGTGCAGGAAGCTCTCGTGTCAAACGGCTTCGATATACTAAAGGTTGAAAAGCTTGGAGAATGGGCAGCCGTAGTTTCAAAAAAGGGTGAATAGATTTGGACAGATTTTTTGCTGATAATATAGATTACGAAAAGGGAATTTGCAGTATAAGCGATGAGGAAGAAGTAAAACATATCTCCAGAGTGCTAAGGCTCACGGAGGGAGAAAAGCTCGAGATTTGCGATGGCAGACAAAGGGAGTTCATATGCCAAATAAGCTCAATCTCCAAAAAAGAGGTGCAGCTTGAATTGCTTGAGGAGGTCTATGTTCAGAGGGAACCGAAGCTGCAGGTTACCGTATATCAGGGGCTGCCCAAGGCACAAAAATTTGAGCTTATAGTCCAAAAGTTAACTGAAGTTGGCGTTTCAAGGATAGTGCCGGTAGAGACGGCCAGAAGCATTGTAAAGCTGGACTCAAAGAGCGAACTCAAAAAGGCGGACAGATGGGAGAAGATAATCCTGGGCGCCGCCAAGCAGAGCAAGCGAGGCATGCTGCCAAGGCTTGAGCAGCCGATGAGTCTATCGCAAGCAATATGCGATACTGAAAGGAACGATCTGAATATCGTTCCCTACGAGAACGAGCAGTCAAATCCCATAGGCAAGGTTCTAAGAAGTCTTGGCGAAAAGCCGGAGAGCATAGGTATATTCATAGGTCCTGAAGGCGGCTTTGAAGAGTTTGAAATAGAGATGCTATCAGAAAAAGGCGTCATTCCTGTTACGCTAGGGAAGAGGATACTGCGCACGGAAACGGCAGCAATTGTGAGCTCGGCTATAGTGCTTTATGAGCTCTCGGATTTAGGAGGAGTTGTATAAATTTGAAGGATATTAGCAAAAAGCGCCCGAAAACAGTGGGGATATTGACACTCGGGTGCAAGGTCAACCAGTATGAAACAACTGCCATGGAGGAGCTCTTCAGGAAAAGCGGCTACACGGTTGTAGATGCAGATGACAAGGCGGACGTATACATTATAAATTCATGCACCGTAACCCACATGAGCGACAAGAAGTCGAGGCAGTTTCTGAGAAGGGCAAGGCGCATGAGCCCTGACGCAGTAATTGCAGTTACAGGCTGCTATTCACAGGTGGCTCCTGACGAAGTGATAAGCATACCAGAGGTAGATGTCATAGTGGGAACGAAGGACAAGTCGAGAATAGTGGAAATACTTGAAAATGCTATGCCTGGCGAGAAGCTTTGCAGAGTGGAAGATATAATGCAGCCTATGGAATTTGAGGAGATGCACATAGAGGGAGCCAGCGGGAAGACGAGGGCTTTTGTTAAGGTACAGGACGGGTGCAATCGCTTCTGTTCTTACTGCATAATACCGTATGCCAGGGGAAGCATAAGAAGCCGCAGCATAGACAACATAGTTGACGAGGTAAGCCGTCTTGCGGGACTTGGATTCAAGGAGATAGTCCTGACGGGCATCAACGTTGCATGCTACGGTCAGGACCTGAAGGAGTCGGGGTTCCTGGAGGTAATAAAGGCCGTTCATTCAATAGACGGCATTGAAAGAATAAGAATGAGCTCTGTAGAGCCGGACATGCTCACAGATGGGTTCATACAAGAACTGTCGGGGCTTGAAAAGGTATGCCCGCATTTTCACCTTTCAATACAAAGCGGCTGTAATAATACGCTTTCAAGGATGAACAGAACGTACACTACAGAAAAACTAAAACACATAATTGGAAAGCTCAGGGAAAGCTTTGAGAATGTGGCTCTTACAACCGACATAATAGTAGGCTTCCCGGGAGAGACTGACGAGGAGTTCGAAACCACGTATGAATTTCTGAAGGAAGTCAAGCTGTATCAGATGCACATATTTAAATATTCTCCGCGAAGGGGAACGCCTGCGGCAACTATGCCCGGTCAGGTCGATCCTCAGAAAAAGCAGGAAAGAAGCGAAAGACTTATTTCGCTTTCAAGTGCAAACCAAAACGAGTTTATGGAAAAAATGATTGGACGTGCAGAAAATGTGCTTTTCGAGCAGAAGACAGGAGAAAACACGTATGAAGGTCATACTTCAAACTATGTCAAGGTGCGTGCAATAAGTGATTCTGATATCGAAGGCGGCATGCAAAAGGTTGAGCTAAGCGAAGTAAAAGGCGAGTATATACATGGAATAATAAATCGAGAGGATGACATACAATAACTTAGGAGGTGGCTTTAGTGGACAACTGCATTTTCTGCAAGATAGTTAATGGTGAAATACCTTCAAACAAGGTGTATGAGGATGAAAGAGTGCTGGCTTTCAGGGACATAAAACCAGCAGCGCCTGTGCATATACTGGTGGTGCCCAAGGAGCACTATGCCAGCATAATGGATATACCAAGCGAAGAAATGGACATAACAGCACATGTAAGCACAGTAATACAGAGGATAGCCAAAGAGGAAGGAATAGCCGCAGATGGCTTCAGAGTAGTGATAAACTGCGGCAAGAATGGCGGCCAGGAGGTTGACCACCTTCACTACCACATACTTGCGGGAAGAAACCTTAAATGGCCTCCGGGCTAAAAAAAGGTTGAAGAATTACCCAGTTTATATTATAATGACTAGGTACGGAATTCATCAATTTTTACAGCTTATTCGACGCTATAATTGAAGCAGTATTGTTAGTAATGGAGGGAGGGAAGAGAATGCCAGCAGAAATAAAAATCAAAGAGAATGAGACTTTAGATAGCGCTCTTAGAAGATTTAAACGTGAATGTGCTACATCTGGTATACTGTCTGAGATAAGAAAAAGAGAACATTACGAAAAGCCTAGTGAGAAGCGTAAAAAACTAAAGGCCGGAAGAAAAAAGAAAAGCAAATAGTCTTGTAAGAGGTGAATAAAAATGGCCCTTAAAGACCAGCTTATGGACGACTTGAAGCAGTCCATGAAAGACAAGGACAATCTTAAGAAATCTGTGATTACGCTTGTAAGGTCAGCTATTAAGCAGTATGAGGTGGATAACAGAGTTGAGGCTGACGACGATAAGGTCATAGACACAATATCCAAGCAGCTGAAACAAAGAAGAGATTCCCTTGTTGAATTTGAAAAAGCTCAGAGGGAAGATCTTGTAGAGCAGACTAAAAAAGAAATAGATGTTTTGGTATCTTATCTCCCTGAACAAATGAGCGCAGAAGAAGTAAAAAGCATTGTTTTGCAGACTATAAGCGAAACAGGAGCGTCATCAGTGAAAGACATGGGAAGGCTTATGGCTGCCCTTATGCCTAAGCTGAAGGGTAAGGCTGATGGGAAGCTTATAAACGAAATAGCAAAAGAATTATTACAATAGATACGAGAGGCAAACTTAGTTTTGCCTCTTTGTTTTATTTCCGGAATAAGTTTAATGTTATATTATGAGGGTAACTCTATAAATGTAGCCGTAGATGTGGCTGTGAATAAATATATCCGTATTTGCATTTATTCGATGGAGAAAAGAGGGTGGGGATGAAAAAACTATATCTAGGCAGCGTGGCTTTTGTTGTAGCGGTTTTGGTGGCTGTGTCAGGCCTGTTCACCGGCTTCGCACAGGAGAAGGAGAAAGTCTATGTAATCAATGTAAAAAGCGAAATAACTCCCGGACTTTTCAGCTATATTAAGAGTTCCTTGAACAAGGCAGAGGAGGAGGGAGCTTCACTTGTGGTGTTTGATATCGATACCTACGGAGGCAGGATCGATTCTGCAGTAAACATAAGTGACATCATACTTGAAAGCGACATGAAGACTGTTGCATACATAAACAAAAAGGCGATTTCGGCAGGAGTGCTTGTGAGCATATCATGCGACAAGATTTACATGGCGCCAGGCGCCACTATAGGCTCAGCCGAAACAATACCGGCTACGGAAAAGAACATATCCTACTGGAAAAAACAGCTCAAGACTGTAGCCGAGCAGAAGGGGAGAAATCCTGAGCTTGTCATGGCGATGGCAGACAAGGACATTGAAATCGAAGGCGTTGTTGAAAAAGGAAAGCTCCTGAATCTAACAACGGAAGAGGCGCTGAAACTTAATTTTGTTGACGGCAAGGCTTCGTCAAGGGGAGACATCTACAGAAGCCTTGGAATAGAAAGTTTCAGCGAAAACGTGCTTGAATCAACGCCAATTGAAGACTTTATTAATGTAATAAGCTCTTCATACGTTGCGCCACTCCTGCTTGCGCTGGGGTTTATTGGTCTAGTAGTTGAAATCATTACGCCCGGATTTGGAATCGGAGGATTGCTTAGCATAATAGGCTTTTCACTCTTTTTCATGGGCTCGATAATGGGAGGAAATGCTCACTTGCTTTCGGTTGTTTTGTTTATTGCAGGAATAGCTATGCTCATAGCTGAGGCTGCCGCCCCTGGATTTGGAGTGTTTGGAACGCTTGGAATTGCAGGCGTAGTCTTGAGCATAGTAATGGCTTCCAGTTCGCTGACACTGGCGCTCGTATACATGCTAGTAGCGCTTGTGCTGACTGTCGCAGTTGTCGCGCTTATATTCAAGAAGCTTCCAAAGCGAAAGCTGGCAAAGACGCTCCTGCTCGATACCAATTTGAGCAAGGAGTCGGGATTCATTCCTGCCAAGGAGATGCTCGAGTATATAGACAGGGAAGGAAGAGCAGTCTCGTTCCTCAGGCCCTCAGGCAAAATCGAAATAGACAACGAGATACTCGATGCTGTTTCGGATGGCGAATTCATCCAGAAGGATGAACTGGTAAAAGTCATAAGGGTTGAAGGAAGCAAAATAATAGTCAGGAAAAAGGGGGAAGATTAAATGGCATATCTAGGCACAATACTGTTGGTTGGAATAATAGTAATATTCGTATCATTGTTTTTCAGCTTCATACCTGTAGGGCTTTGGATTACAGCCCTGTTCTCAGGGGTAAAGGTTTCTATACTGACACTCGTGGGTATGAGGTTCAGGCGTGTATCTCCATCCAGGATTGTAAATCCCATGATAAAGGCAACAAAGGCAGGCCTCGATCTTAGCATAGACAAGCTGGAGGCACACTACCTTGCAGGCGGCAATGTAGATTCTGTGGTGAATGCTCTGATTGCAGCACAAAGGGCCAACATCGAGCTTGGCTTTGAACAGGCAGCTGCTATTGACCTTGCAGGAAGAGATGTGCTCCAGGCTGTTCAGGTGAGCGTTAATCCAAAAGTGATAGAGACTCCGAAGATTGCAGCAGTTGCAAAAAACGGAATAGAAGTAATAGCAAGAGCAAGGGTCACTGTAAGAGCCAACATAGGCAGACTCGTTGGAGGAGCCGGGGAAGAGACTATAATAGCGCGTGTTGGTGAAGGCATAGTCACTACCGTAGGTTCTGCAGAGACTCACAAGCAGGTGCTTGAAAATCCTGACAGGATATCCAGGACTGTCCTTGAAAAGGGACTTGACGCCGGAACGGCATTTGAAATACTGTCAATAGACATAGCGGACGTTGACGTAGGCAGGAACATAGGAGCCCAGCTTCAGACTGACCAGGCAGAAGCTGACAAGAAGATTGCACAAGCAAAGGCCGAGGAAAGAAGAGCCATGGCTATAGCCAAAGAGCAGGAGATGAAGGCTATGGTTGAGGAAATGAGGGCAAAAGTTGTAGAGGCAGAAGCTCAGGTACCACTTGCCATTTCAGAAGCCTTCAGAAGCGGAAATCTAGGCGTTATGGATTACTACAATATGAAGAATGTAATGGCAGACACCCATATGAGGGAGTCGATTTCAGGAACAGCCGGAATCAAATCAGACAAGCCTGAAGACAATAAGTAAAAGGGCGTGATGACTTGGAAGGTATTTTATGGATAATATTCCTTATAATCATCAACAACATTTTCAGTAAGAAGAAAACGGGCACAGCTGCTAGAAATCCGCGGCCATTGCAGTCACAACGCAAGTCAAAACCTGCAGCCAGGGGCATTGAAGACTACTTCAAAGAGATAGCCCATAAGGTGCAGGAGCAGTACCAGCTTGAAACCCACCCCCCTGTTGGAGGTATGCAGAATGAGGTGTTTCAGCCAGCGCGCGAGGGAGAGCCTGACGCAGTTAGCATTGCCTCAGCTCCACCGTTTGAGCACGACGAAAGTCACCCTATCTATGGCAAGTCCCAGATTTCATCGGGTTCAGGTCTTTTTGACAAAAGAGAAGACGTAGCCAGGGGCATAATATACTCGGAAATACTCTCAAAACCTCTCAGTATGAGGAAAAGAAATTAAGCTGCCGAAAGGCAGCTTTTTTTTATCCAAACCATATGTTATACTCTCGTTCGAATCCCGATTGGGAATCTGAGGCGTGCACTAGGTTTTGGGTGATTGAGCAGGCGAAGTCCCCGCGTATGCTGCCGAGCTCGGCGCTCATGAAGTTTGTTGCGCCGTTTATCTTTCTGACAAGGCTTATGGCATTCTCGCCGCATAGCACAAGGGCGATTACAGGGCCGCTGCTCATGTAGTCCGAAAGCTCGCTGAAAAAGTCCTTGTCGACATGTTCTCTGTAGTGTTTGCGCAACATATCAGGCGATGGCTTTAAAAAACGCATTTCACCGATTTGGAGCATATGGGCTTCATAACGGCGTATTATTTCTCCTACAAGGCCTCGCCTTACACCGTCAGGTTTGATTAGAACTAGTGTTTTTTCCATAACTACATCCCCTTTGCAAAATCTATAACCTATGTCTACCCAGAATAGGCATTGAAAAATAATAAATTGGGAATAATTGATTTTTAAAAAAATAAATATGTTATAATAATTTATGGAAATTTGTTAAACTGCGAGGAGGAAAATTTTTGGTAGAACAAAAAAAGCTGGAAATCAGCGACGAAAATTTTCAAAGGGAATTATTTGGTGAATTTGACCAGAACATAAAGCTTATTGAGGATGCGCTAAGCATACACATAGTCCTTCGAGAGGGCAATGTTGTGATTATAGGAGAAGAAGGGGACATAATCAAGGCCGAAAAGCTTATTGATGACCTTTTCAGACTCGTAAAAAAAGGCGAATCGCTAAACAAGCAGAATGTGTCTTATTCGCTTGAGATGATAAAGCAGGATTCCGGCGAGGAAAAGCGTTCGTCTGAGCTCCTTGAGGACATAATAGTAATAGGCGCCAAAGGAAATCCGATAAAGCCAAAGACATTCGGGCAGAAGGAATATATAAAAAGTATCGAAAGCAACGACATAACATTCGGCATTGGGCCTGCAGGTACTGGGAAGACATATTTGGCAGTGGCAATGGCTGTAAGGGCTTTCAAAACCGAGCAGATAAACAGGATAATACTTACAAGGCCTGCGGTGGAGGCCGGGGAAAGCCTGGGATTCCTGCCGGGCGATCTCAAGGAAAAAATTGATCCATATCTCAAGCCGCTCTACGATGCGCTTTTTGAAATATTCGGGGCTGACAGGTTCAACAAGTATATGGAAAAAGGCATGATCGAGGTTGCGCCGCTTGCCTTCATGAGGGGGAGGACGCTAGACAACTCTTTCATAATACTCGATGAGGCTCAGAACACCACAAAAGAGCAGATGAAGATGTTTCTGACGAGGCTCGGCTTTGGCTCAAAGGCTGTGGTCACAGGCGACATAACGCAGACCGATTTGCCTTCCTCAAAGAAGACAGGCCTTGTGCATGCCCAACAGGTGCTTTCTGATGTCAAAGGCATTGGATTCTCAATTCTTACAGAAAAGGATGTAGTAAGGCATGAGCTTGTGCAGAGGATAATAAAGGCCTATGAGAAATTCGAAAGAGCAGAGGAGCGCAAGATTCAAAAAAGATAGAAAAACAGATGAACAAAAAAATTGAACTTTTACGGAGGTCTGATCTTGAATATTGAGATTACAAACGCCCAAAACAAGGTGGAATTTGACGAAGGCCTCAAGGACAATATAAGGTCTGTTGTTGAAGAATCCCTTAAGTGTGAGGGTTGGGGGACGCAGTATGAAGTCAGCATACTCTTTGTTGACAATGAAGAGATAAAAAGATTAAACTCTGAGTTCAGAGGAATCGACAGGCCGACTGACGTGCTCTCTTTTCCGCTTGTCAGCAAGGGTGAGCAGGATGACTTCCTGGAGGACAACCTGCTGGGAGACATTGTCATATCGCTTGAAAAAGCTCTTGAACAGAGCAGGGAATATGGCCACAGCTTTGAACGAGAGATGGCCTTTCTTGTGTGCCACAGCATGTTCCACCTTATGGGCTATGATCACATGGATGATGATAGCGCAAAGGAAATGCGAGAGAAAGAGGAGGCCGTTCTTTCATCGCTAGGAATAGTGAGGGAGCCAGATGAAAAATAAAAGTATTTCAAACAGCTTTGACAACGCTATAAAGGGCATGGTCGTGGCGGTAAGGAGCGAGAGGAATCTTCGGATACATCTTTTTGTTGCGGCAACTGCAATAATACTCAGCATATTGCTTGGTTTATCAAAGCTTGAAATGGCAGCGGTGGTTTTTTCCATAACACTCGTAATATCTCTTGAACTTGTAAACACTGCGATTGAAAAGGCTGTGGATCTTTTTACAAGTGAATACAGTGAAATGGCGGGATTTGTAAAGGATGTGTCTGCGGCAGCTGTAATGCTCTCGGCTGTAAATGCCGCTGCTGTAGGATACCTTGTTTTTTTTGATAAGCTGATGCCTTTTCCGCTCACGGCACTCGAAAATATAATCAAAGCTGATATAAATATTTTGGTTATAGCGCTTGTGGTTAATATTGCTGTTGTAATAGGGCTGAAGATATTCTTTAAAAGAGGCAGCTATATAAAGGGTGGGTTCCCAAGCGGTCATTCGGCGATTGCATTTTCTATTGCAACCGCTATAGCAATTTCAGGTGAAAAGGTTATTGCAGCGGCGCTGGCGTTTGTGCTGGCCGTTATAGTTTCTGAAAGCCGGGTGCATTCGAACATACACACAAGGATGGAGGCTGCGGCAGGTGCCATAATAGGCATACTTGTCACAGTCGTAATGTTCAGGCTGCTAAGATGACAGGATGACATGCACAAAGACTTGTTTAAAGAGGTGCAATATGGATTATAATACACTTTTAAAACTTGCCCAGGAGGCCAAATACAGAGCCTATGCACCGTACTCGGGATTCAGGGTAGGCGCGGCGCTGCTGACAAGCAGCGGTAAAGTTTATACTGGATGCAATGTTGAATGTGCAAGCTATGCCGCCACAAGCTGCGCAGAAAGGACTGCCATAGTCAAAGCAGTATCCGAAGGCGAGCTAAGCTTTAAGGCGATAGCCATAGCGTCTGATGCAAAGGGCTGCACTTTTCCATGCGGGATATGCAGGCAGGTAATAGTGGAGTTCGGCGAGGACATTGATATAATAGTTGGAACGGGCGAAACTGATCTGCAGGTTTTCAATGTAAGAGAGCTTTTGCCAAATGCATTTACAAAAACTAATATAGAGTAGCTTATGGAGGAGATATAGTGAGTTTTAAATCGGGATTTGTTAGTGTTATAGGAAGGCCCAATGTTGGCAAGTCGACTACAATAAACGCTCTTGTAGGAGAAAAGGTTGCAATAATAAGCGACAAGCCACAGACTACAAGGAACAGGATACAGGCCGTGTATTCGGACGGCGAAAGTCAGGTTGTCTTTATTGACACCCCGGGCATGCACAAGCCCAAAAACAAGCTGGGTGAGTTCATGATGAAGGCTGCAAATCAGACGCTTGGGGAGGTCGACCTTGTAGTGCTCATGGTGGACAGCTCGCTTAAAATGGGAGCAGGGGATTCGATGATAATCGAAAGCCTAAAATCCATAAAAACGCCCAAGGTGCTTGTTATAAACAAGATTGATGAGATAACAAAAGAAGAGCTTATAGATCTGGTACAGCGTTACGGCGTGATTGGCATATTTGACGAGATAATACCGATATCGGCATTGAAGCACAATAACTTGAAAAGGCTTATAGAGGTGATAAAAGGATATATGCCTCAGGGTCCAAAATATTTCCCTGATGACATGGTTACTGACCAGCCTGAAAGAGTGCTTATATCCGAGATTATTAGGGAAAAGATACTCAACTACACTGAAAAGGAAGTGCCGCACGGCATAGCTGTAGACATCGAGCAGATTAAATCAAGATCAGGCAAGGAACTTGTAGATATATCTGCTGTAATATACTGCGAGAGAGATTCTCACAAGGGTATTATAATAGGCAAAAACGGAAGGAAGCTAAAAGGCATAGGAAAGTCGGCAAGAGAGGAAATCGAGTTGCTGCTTGGCTCTAAGGTCAATCTTCAGCTTTGGGTTAAAGTGAAAGAAAATTGGAGAGACAGGGACAGCGCCATAAGGAGCCTGGGCTTTAGGCAGGATTAACAGGGAAATTAGAAAGGAGGGGATTGCATGGAAGACAAGGAATTGTTTGATGAAAAGCTTGTTGAGATTGAAGCACTTATTGATAGCGAAAAAATCGTAGAACTCAGTGAATATATTGAAGAAATGCACCCCGCCGACATTGCAGAAACAATGCTAGAGCTTCAGGAAGACAAAATGCACAAGCTTTTCCAGGTACTCTCCTGGGAACTTGCCGCAAAAGTTCTTGATGAGCTGGATTCCGACATGTTTTCCAAGATAGTCTCACTTCTTACAAGCGAACACAAAAAAAAGCTCCTGGAGCTCATGTCGCTAGACAATATGGTCGACATACTCGCCGAGCTTTCTGAAGAAAAAAGGCTTGAACTAATAAACCTTCTGGATGCAGAGGATGCAGAAGACATCAGGGAGCTGCTTGTATACGAAGAGGATACAGCCGGAGGCATAATGACCACCGAATTTGTATCGCTCAGAAAAGACATAACCATATATAACGCCATTGAACACCTGAGGGAGCATGCGCCTGATGCGGAGACCATATACTACGTGTACGTGGTGGACAAAAACAACAGGCTCTCAGGCGTAATATCGCTAAGAGAGCTCATAGTGGCAAGGCCTAATGCCCTGGTTGAAGATATTATGAGCGAGAGCATAATATATGTAAACATCAATGATGACCAGGAGGAAGTAGCCAGGGTAGTTAAAAAGTACGACCTGCTTGCTATACCCGTTACTGATACAAACGGCAGGCTGCGCGGAATAATAACCTTCGACGACATAATGGACGTCATAGAGGAAGAGGCAACAGAGGATATATATAAGTTTGCGGGAACTATGGAGGCCGAGGCGGAGCTCTACGAAGAGGATAAAATGAGCCTCAGGATATTCTCGTCCGTAAAGGCCAGGCTGCCATGGCTTATTGTGACGCTCTTTGGTGGCATACTGTCTGCTACAATACTGAGCCGATATGAGGAAACCCTAAACAGTTACGCAGCGGTGGCGTACTTTATGCCCATGCTAACAGGAATGGGGGGCAACGTCGGAACGCAGTCTTCCACCCTTACGGTCAGGGGGCTTGCCACGGGCAATGTAGATGCGGGAAAAAGCCTCAGGACCATATTCCAGGAGATGAGCATAGGCCTTTGCGTAGGCATGGTATGCAGTTTGCTAATATGCGGAGTAGCTTTTTTTTGGATGAAAAACATAAAGCTGGGCATAGTTGTGGGCATGTCAATGGCTGCAAATATGATAACAGCAGCCACTATAGGGACTGTTGTGCCCATACTCTTTAAGAAGTCGGGAATAGACCCGGCAGTGGCATCTGCGCCTTTCATTTCAACAGCCCTTGATATAACAGGCATAACAATATATTTCACACTTACAACACTCATTCTTTTGCAAGCGTAGCATTGACCCTATCCGGGTCTTTGTGTTTTTTTGGGTTTTACAGCTGAGGGGAAATGGGTATAAAAGAACATAAGGCGGTAATAATATGTTTATTGAAACTGATGCAGTGGTATTAAAAAACATAAGATATTCCGACACAGACAGCATACTCATACTTTTCACAAAAAAGCTGGGCAAGGTGTCTGCGGTAGCGAAGGGCTCGAGAAGGAGCAACAGCAAGCTGCTTGCGTGCTCTCAGCCATTTGCATACGGAAGCTTCATGCTCTATAAGTCGTCGTCAATGTTCAACATAAGCCAGTGCGATGTCAAGGACACTTTCTTTGACATATCGAAGGATTTGAAAACCCTTTCGTATGCCTCGTATGTGCTCACCCTGACAAAAAACGCGGTTGTGGAGAATCAGACCAACAACAGGCTTTTTGCATTGCTGCTCAAGACGCTCTACTGCTATGCATACAAAGAGTATGACTTTGAATATGTTACGCGCATATTTGAACTCAAATATCTGGACTATAGCGGCTACAGGCCGGAAGTCACAAAATGCGTCTGCTGTGGCAGCAAGGAATTGGCCGGAAGTCTGATTCAGCCTGAGAATGGAAGCTGCGTATGCGGAGCCTGCGCGAGGGACGGGCAGCCTCACATTCGCATTGATCCGACTACTCTTGAATTGATGAGATACATCATAGTTACTGATTTTAATGTTTGCGTCAAGGCCAAGGTGTCGCCTTTCATAGTCGGGCAGTTGAAAAAGGTCTTGAGGCTATGCCTCAGGGCTAACATTGACGGCTATGAAGAGCAGATAACCTATTGATAATACAATAAATAGTTTGATGAGGGGGCAGTGAATATGGATAACGAAATAACTCTTGAAAAGATCGATAGGATTGTAGAAAGAACAGGGGCAAGCTATGAGGAGGCCAGAAATGCTCTCTCGAGTGCTGAAGGCGACGTTATAGAAGCCATAATAGCTCTTGAGAAGAAGGGCAGCAGAGGAAAGTTTGAGGATATGAACGCCAAAATAAGCGAAAAGAGCAGTGAAGCGATAGACAAGCTGAAGGAAGTTCTTGAAAAGGGGAATGTCACAAGAGTCATACTTGAAAAGGATGGAGATGTGCTCTTGAATCTGCCTGTTACAATAGGCGCCTTGGGACTTATACTGGCTCCTATAGCGGCAATGATAGGTGTGTCTGCAGCCGTATTTGCCAAGTATAAGATAAAGATAGTAAAGGATGACGGCGAAGTAGTTGACCTTAATGACATCACCGAAGAAAAAATATGCGAAATGAAAGAAAAAATGAGCTTTGGCAAGAAATCTGAAGAGTGCTCAGAGGAAGAAAAAACGGAGGAAGAAAAAAAGGAAGAATCCGAAAAAGAATAGCAAATCAAGCTAAAGCCTCCTGGAAACAGGGGGTTTTAATTTTGTTAAATTGTTGCGTGCAGATTATTTACATTTTATGATAATAGATTTATAATATATACTATATAAATAGTATATCATAAATGCCATATCACATTGTAAAGAGGTGATTAAAATACAGTTGACAGACAGGCAGTTGAAGATTATAGAGATTGTCAAACAAAGCGGACCCATTACTAGTGAGCAGATAGCCACAATGCTGAGTGTAACAAGGGCTACGCTAAGGCCCGACCTTGCCATACTGACAATGTCAGGCATACTCGATGCAAGGCCAAAGGTGGGATATTTCTATGTGGGCATAGATGAAAACAACCTTATAGCCAAGAAGCTAAGATCAAAAAAAGTAGAGGACCTTATGAGTCTCCCTGTGGTTGTCGGCGAGGAAGCCACTGTGTATGATACGATTGTGACAATATTCCTTGAGGATACTGGAAGCGTATTTGTTACTGACGGAGGATTTCTAACAGGCGTAGTTTCAAGGAAGGACCTTCTCAAAAACGCGATAGGCGGAATTGATATAAACAAGATTCCGGTGGGTATTATAATGACCAGGATGCCCAACATAATAATGGCTTTTCCGGACGAGAGCATATCTGACGTGGCAAGAAAAATAATAGAACACGAAGTAGATTCAGTCCCTGTTGTTGAGCATGTCAGGAGAGAGGACGGAAAAGAAGGCTACAAGATATTGGGCAAAATTTCGAAGACAAACATAGCTAGATTTTTTGTAGAACTGGCAGGAGAATAAATATGGAGGGCGCAATATGAATCATTTGGTTATATACGTAATATCGGATTCCCTGGGGGAAACGGCTGAACAGGTTGCAAGAGCATCGATAAGCCAGTTCGCCACCACCGATTATGAGATAAAAAGATATTCCTATGTGCTTGACGAGGAAAATCTGGGGGATATTCTGAATCTTGCCAAGGAGGAAAATTCAGTAATACTGTATACGCTTGTAAACCTTAAATTCGTAGAGCAGCTTGTGAGTTTCTGCAGCAGGGAGAACATACCAAATGTGGATTTGCTAAGCGATCTTATAAATTGCATAGCCTTAAGGACAAATCTTGTCCCTAAAAGGGAGCCGGGAGTAATAAGAAAGCTCGATGAAAAGTATTTCAGAAGAGTCGAGGCAATCGAATTTGCGGTTAAATATGACGACGGCAAGGATCCGAGAGGATTCGAGAAGGCGGACATAGTACTCATAGGCATATCAAGGACATCCAAAACACCGCTGAGCATGTATCTGGCAAATAAGAACATAAAGGTTGCAAACATCCCGCTGGTTCCTGAGGCCGAGCCACCGAGGGAATTATTCGACATAAGCCCCAGGAAAATAGTCGGCCTTACGAATTCGCCTCAAAAGCTCAATCAGATAAGGACTGAAAGACTCAAGGCGCTGGGCCTTGCAAGCAACGCCAACTACGCGTCATATCAGAGAATATTGGAAGAGATAAGCTATGCCGAGACTATCATGAGAAGGATTGGCTGTCCGATTATTAACGTGGCCAACAAGGCCATAGAAGAGACTGCCGGTATAATACTCGACATAATGAAGTCTAACGGAATCAAGATATACAAGGATTAAGTAAAAGCGACGTAAATCTGATATGCTCCCCTTGTAGTGGACAGTTTAAATAATAAAACTGTCCACTACAAGGGGAGCATTTTTATATGGGAAGAAAACCAAAATTATCAAGTAGTGAAAAGTTAGAAGCAGTAAAACAATATTTGGATAAACAAGGATCTTATCGAAGTATTGCATCAAAATACGGAGTCAATCAATCA
>Ga0302252_1000063_pt1 | contig 149178 bp, 151 predicted proteins | sample AAG_RA_Leu_MG_FD_193511 | JGI IMG/M metagenome (GOLD analysis project Ga0302252, IMG submission 193511) | Enriched activated sludge microbial communities from anaerobic digester in WTTP, New Holstein, Wisconsin, United States - AAG_RA_Leu | ecosystem: Engineered > Bioreactor > Anaerobic >... | reverse complement strand
CGCTTTTAAATTTACGCTTGTTTTTAAACAGGCGACCAAAAGTGCTTCTTTGAGGACTATTTTTTATTTTCATCAGTAAATACCTTTATTATCCAAAAATGTTATTTTTATTGAGCTGTCCAATTCTTGTAGTTTGTTTTTGGCTAAATTTAACCGTTCGAATTTATCAAATTCTACCAAAAAAGATACTTCTAATATTTTATCCGTTTCATCAAAGCGCTTGATATCAACTGCTGAACAATATTGCTTTAGAATTTCTGCAATTTTTGTTAAATTTATTTTTTTGGGGTTATCAACAGAAATGGTTAAATGCAGGTTTTGATTTTCTGAAATTTTAATGTTATGAGAGCGCAGCATAATTATTGCGCAAATGATAGAAAAAGCAACCAGGGTTATAGCCCTTTGATCTGCACCAAACCCCAGACCTATTGCTATTGTAAGAAATAAGTACGCCAACTCTTCTGGCTCTTTTATAGCAGCGCGAAATCGAACGATAGAAAGCGCTCCGACAAGACCTAATGATAATGCTAAGGACGATTTTACAATCGTAATAATAAGCATTGTTGTCATCGCAATAATAACAAAATTGCTTGCAAATAAACGTCTGTTTGATAAAGCTGTTCCGTATTTTATATATATACGACTTAGAATTATAGCCAAAAATGATGTTAATATTAGATTTAATACAAATCCCCATACTGTTACCTGGAGACTTTGAGTAGCGAGAAATTGTTGAAATGTCTCTATTTTCCCCATGCTCTCCCTCCTTTGTTTATGAAATAGATTGAGATTTTAATAATATAGCCGGTTTACAACCTTACCTCAACAAGTATTCCGGACTCCTTCCAACCTTTTTCATCCCATGCATCATTCGGTAATTTAATAATTTTTATTTGTTCCTCGGCAAAAAATTTTTTAAGCATGTTTTTATAGTTTCTTTTCCATAATCCAAACTGATATATACCTAATGCTTTATATTCTTCCTCTCCCTCTACATATTGCTCTAAAAAAACTATGGCTTTTCTGGCTAGTCGTGCTATCTCTTTAAGAACTTGATATATTTTATCTGGGCCTATGTATATTAATGTGGCGTCTGTAAAAATAATATCGAAACTTTTACCAGTAAATTTATTTAACTCATCTGCTTTTCCCTGATACAATTCAACATTTGTAATGCCTTCTCTTACCATTAGATTTTTACCTATATCAATAGCTTTCTTGTTTATATCTATGCCTACTATTTTAATTTTAGGAAATTTTTTAGCTATTAAAACTAAATTAGGACCACAGTTTGAACCTATTTCTAAAATACTTGAAAACGGATAAAATTTTTCTATATTTTCTAACAGAAATTTCCTGTGAGAGTGATCTTGCGAATCCCAATATTTAAAAATCCAACCATTTTTCTGTAATAAATGCTTATTATTGCCCCAGTCGTCATTACTCAAGGCATTTCGATTGGCCCACCGTTTTTCCCAAAGTCTAGTTCCGAGTACTTTTTCAATAAGTCCGCGTAGCTTCCAATAAATTTTTCTTAAATTTTTATAAATAAACATGCTTTTAAAATTCATGTTTTACAATTTTTTTGTTATCATTCAATGCACAGCTTCCTGCATAAAATTTAATAATGCCTTAACATTTTTGCATACATTAAATTGCTCTTCAACTTTGTTATAGCCGTTTTCTTTATATTGATTGTATAAAAAATCATTGCTCATAAAATTCTCTATGGCCATGGCTAGATCTTCTGGATTTTTCTCTTTTACGATTCTACCGGCATTGCCTGACAAAAGCTCTGATATGCCTCCTGTGTTTGTTGCAATAACAGGTATTTTGTAGGCCATCGCTTCCATAAGCGCAACTGGAATACCTTCGTGTTCACCTTTATCAGTATTAATACTTGGCAAAATAACTGCATCAACACTTCCGTCTTTGTACATTTTTAGAAGTTTTTCATGCTCTATTGTGTTTTTTATCGTTACATGGCATTCCAGTTTTTTTTCGGAAACTATTTTTTTTAAATCCTGCATCAATGGACCTTCACCAAAAAAAGTGCAATGAAAATTGTGTATATTTTTTTTAACCAATATTTGACAGGCTTCAATTAAATATTGGTGTCCTTTAACATCATAAAAGTGCGCAGGAGTAACTATAGAAAAAATATTTCTACATTTTGGCTTGTTAACAAAGTTTGGGATTTTTACGCCTGCATGCAAGAGCTTTATTTTGCTCCGACATTTGTTGCCTAACAACACCTCTAACTCTTTTTTACCATGTTCAGATATACATCTTGCAAACACTGCTGATTTTATTTTTGTTTCTAATAAATTATTTTCTTTTATATCCCAGCGATGCAAAGTAAGACTCCAAGGTATATCGCTCATCTGTGAAGCAACGTATGCCATTGTTGATGGTGTGGTGCCCCAATGCGCGTGAATATGGTTAATATCATTTTTTTTAATCATTGATGCGATAAAAATTCCCTTTGGCAAAACTGCTAAGTTTTTAACAAGACTCGAAAACTTACCGGATTTTACCAATATCTCTGCTAAAATTTTCCAAGTTCGTAACTTAGTTGCAAAAGAAACTAAAAAATGTGCTGTTATATTCAGGCTAATTAATGGCAAGCGGAGTGAATATTTTTGAATCTGTTTAGCGTCTTCATGGAATACTTCACAATCTGTGCTGCGAGGAACTACTAAAATATTGATCCCTTGAAGTTTAACCTCAACTATTTCTGTTAAAATAAACGCTTCAGCCAAACCGAAAGGTGTTCTCGCAGTAACGTAGCATATCTTCATTTTTGCAGTCCTTTATAAATGTCTTCCATTTTCGCCATTTCCGTATAATAGTTATTCCTGTTTTCAATTATACCCCTGTTTCGCACACCTATTTTTTCTAATAATTGCTCATCTTGTTTAATTAAAAAAATAATTTTTTCGGCTAAAGCCTGATAATCATTTACCGGAACTATGAATCCATTTTCATTATCTCTGATCCAATTCTTAATATCGCCGGTGTCGGTATTTATTACAGGAAGAGCGCACGACATTGCTTCAGCCGTACTAGCAGCAAGACCGCTTTCTGACAGTGAAGTAGAAACATAGATGTCGGCCACTTGAAGCAGTTTTACCATCTCGCTTTCTTCAATATATCCTGTAAATTTTACGAAATCAGAAACTCCCAGAAAATTCACTAAATTTTGCAATCTTTGAAATTCGCAGCCACCACCTGTGATAATAAATCTTGCATTAGGCAAATTTTCCAAAACCAACGGTATGGCTTTAACAAAAGTTTCGACATTATGTATTGGGGATAGCGTTCGTGTGCTTATAATAATTTTGCCTTTAATATCATAATTTTTTTTATATTTTTCTTTATTTTTGTAGTCTGGAACGAATTTTTTTGTATCTGTTCCGAATGGTATTACTCTAATCTTCTTTTTTTCTACACCAAGCTTTATTATTTCTTCCTGAATTTGATAACCATCGCAATGAATTAGATTGCATTTTTTAAGAGCAAGGGCTGTCAAAAACCTAGTTACTTTAGATGTCTTAGCATGAACTAAAATATCGGAACCCCATGCACTAACTACAAAAGGTTTGAATAGCATCAACATACCCACCCATGAATAACCACCAGCATCATGGCAATGCAGAATATCAGGGTAGATTTGTTTTATTAATTTATATGTCTTTAGTATAGTTAATGGTGCGCTAAAAAGTCGTTCAAATATTGTAGCACCTGCAAAAGTTTTTTTTATAAGGTAGACTTTCGCTGGTTCGTAATGTGGCAGAATATCATGATTAAATGTAATTATATGGACATCGAATCCAGAATCTGTAAAATATCTAGACCACCTACGCAAATGAGGTGCTGCCGCATCACCTAAAAAGCAAATTTTCATTTTTATACCAACCTATACATTAAAATAACATTTACGACTTTTCACTACTTAATTGAACAAGCAGTCCGTTTGGACTGATAGCGAAATAAAGCAATATAACATCTATAATATTTATAACAAACAACCAAAAGAAAATCAGCATAAGAGAAGATAAAAAAATGTACCTATATTTTCTTAAAAATTTTTTTGTTTGTGCAAAAATTTTGATGCCGGTGAATACAAAATTGGAAAACAAAAGCAATACACCTACTAAACCAGTATCTATAAACATTGCCTGAAAAGCTTCTGTGGCAACTTGATGAGTTTTACTGTTTATAAGCATTGGGGCATCATTTTTAAAAAATTTTGTTATATAGGGAACAACAACAAAACCATGTGTACGAAAACCATAACCAAACAAAAGTTTTTTTGCATCGTTCCATAATTCTTTTTTAAGCATTACTTGCAGAAGCACATGGCGATGTTTATCTCTATTGTCTTTTGAATAAATTTTTCCAATTTGTTTAGACGTATATACCATATCCTGACTAAATTGCTTAGGAGTCCGCCAAGCAGGCCATAAAAAAAAACTGAAAAAAAATAAAGTTGCTACAAAAATAATCGCATACCCAATACTTTTTTTAATGCCTATTACTGGTACTGAAATAATAAAAAACGCTATTATTGTAAGCCAGCCAATGCGAGAGTCATAGTAAAAAGATGCAAAAATGGAAGCAACTAGGGTTAACCAGCCTAAAAGTTTATATTGTTTTTCTTTTGCGTTAATTAAAAATATAATGGCTGGCATTGCCACAGCTAAAGGAAATAACGAATATGCGGTGCTAGCCCACTCTGTGCATTGTATGTCGTACCGGCTTACTCCTCTAAAAAGTTCTGTAAAAGCACCGTAGTTTATATAGAAAAGAAAATAAAACAATGCAGAACTAGCTATTATTATGGATACTGTTTTTGCACCTGGTCTGGAAAATCTTTTTTTTGAAGAAATAAATAAAAGCGGAATTAAAATAATAAAAAAAATAATCCAACGGATTTTTTGAAAACTTGCCAGTATTATCATGCCCCTTATGCTTTGCAGAACCATATAGGCGATAAAAATCAAAAATATCCATACATGAAACATATCTATAATATTTCCATTGTTACTGTCGTCAATGTCTTTTTTGAATCGCTTTGATATTAAAGCGCCTAAAAAAACACAAACTAACATATATTCATCTAAAAATGTATACTGCCTACCTAAAATAATCCCTATTGAGAAAATCATGCTAAAAATTAAGACCGGCCAAAATAATTTTGGCTTTAAAATAATAAGTAACATAGCAACTATGCCTGAACTTAAATACGCAATCCACGTAAACATATCGAGTCCTTTTTGTTTAAAAACCGTAATATTTATATATTTTATTGCGACTTTATTGTTACTTTTTAGAATTATTTTTAAAAAATAAATCTATGCAAAATCGGCGTTCCTGAACTGTAGAACCTATCAAAAAATAAAAAATAGCATATATGCAAAAAATTAGAACTGCTTTTATCCCTAAATAAAAAAAGTTTTCGTTTGAAAAAACGAATTTAAGATAAAACTGGGTTATTAACCATACAGGGACTCCTAACAGAAGGGGCAAAATAATACCTTTAAATAAATAGCGTCTAAGAGGCAATTTTAGATATTTGTAGATTAATAACGGCATAATCCAAAAACTTGTAAGCAAATGCCCTATAAGCATCCCTAAAACTACACTTAAAATACCTATTTTTTTGATAAAAAATATTGAAAAGCTCAAATTTAATATCGCGCTTATTATTTCGGAATACATAAATTTTTCATTTTTCCCAATGGCTTGTAAAACCAAACCGGGAGTAGTGCCCAAAGCATGAAAAAAGTTCATAATAATAAGTACAGCAAAAACATTAAAACCGACAAAGTTTTCTTTTCCTACCCAAGTATTGATAAAAGATTGCCCGAAAAACCATAGAAAAATAATAATTGGCACAACAATTCCAACGGATAATTTTAATATGGCGATATATAACGTTCTTATTTTATTTATATCATTTAACGTGTAAAGATCAGTAAATTTTGGAAAATTTACCTGCGTAATTAATGAAAACATAAACGTAGAAAAAATACACAGTTGATACGCTATGGCATATGGTGTTACAGCAGAAACTCCAAGAAAAATGCTTATAACGATATTGCCAGCGTAATAAAGAATAAAAGCAGTTAGTCCTAATACAAAAGCGCGTATACTATACGGAACTATTTTTTTAATCGCTTTTATCTGATCTAACCTAAATATAATGTTAATATTATATTTGCTGTTTTTGATGAAAAAAATAAAAAGAAACATTAATATCAATGTACTTAAAAAAGCTGCAGTAACTACTCCGATTAACCCAAATCCAAAACGCAGAAATAAAACTGTGATTACAAAATTCAACAATGCCTGTATAATTCCAAAGCCTCTCCAGATATCTATCCGATGGTATCCGTATAGTAAAGAACCTAATATAGAGCTTAAAAACCCAAGAGAAATGTTTAAACTCATTATCATAAAAGATATTTGCCCCGAAACTACCAGATTTTTAGGAATACGGAGGAAATTTGGCAGCAACGGAACTATACTGGCACAAATTATAATTATTAAAACTCCTATGAATATAAAGAAAACAAATACCGATGAAACGAGTTCTTCTAAGGCTTTTTTATTATTTTGCGCATAATACTCTGCCGTATATTTTGTTACAGCTGTATTCATGCCAAAATCAAATAAACCAAAATACCCGATAACAGAACCTAAGGCAACCCATAAACCATAAGAAGCCTGCCCTAAATTTTTTACTATAACGGCAGTGAGGATAAAACCTATGGCGAGTTTAACAAAAAAATGTACATAGTTTAAAAATACTCCTTTAAGAATCAGCTTTTTTTCTGGCATATAATTATTTTATTTTGTTTTGGGCAGCGAGTTTTTTTAATTTTCTGTTCCACAAAAATTCATAGATTGGAAGAAGTCCAAGTTTGCAAATAAATAAAAATTTATAATATTCCATACATTTCCTTGCAAAAATACTCGCACCATGTTGTCTTACCATCAGGTAGTCCTTGCGAAGAACTTTTATGTAAGATTTTATTGAGCCTGTTTCTCCTTTCGGATTTACCCTAAAATTTGCCAATATTTTATCTACTGTATAGACAGGGAAAATTTTTGCAATCCTTATCATATAATCATAATCGTTACCATAAATATCCAATCCCCCTACTTTTTCTACAACTTTTCTTTTGTAGAAGGCAGATATATATGCTACGAAATTGTTATTATTTATAATCTGTTTTAGAGTAAAATTTTGCGCTTTGTGTATATATAAGAAGTCTTTTGTATTAGTAATATACCTACAATTTCCATGCACAAAAGAAGCACTTGGACAAGATATAAAAAAATCAACAATTGTACGAACGGCATCTCTTTCATAAATATCATCTGCGTTCAGCCAACCAATAATCTCTCCTTTAGACATTTTCATTCCATTGTTCAAAGCCTCGCCTGCACCTCTATCTTTTTCGGAACGATATGTTATCCTATCGGGATATTTTTTATGATATTCTTCAAGAATCCTTACGGTTCCATCTGTAGAACCGCCGTCCATAATAATATGTTCTATTTTTGAATAGCTTTGGTTCAGAACGCTCAGAAGGCTCTCTTCTATGTAATCGCAACAATTTAATACAGGTGTAATAATGCTTACTAAGGGTTCTTTTATATTCATTTTAAAATTTTTTGAAGTATACGGCTAAACGAGTGTTTTCGATCCAGAATAATTTATTTTTTCTGGAAAATTTCATTAAAAATTCGTAGATATCTTTATGCTGGATATTAAAATCATGCCAGATAATAATCCCGTTTTCCGAAAGACAACTCATTGCGTTTTCTGTATCTTTGGCTATGCACTCTAAAGAATGCCCTCCGTCAATAAAAAATAAATCTATAGAGCCTTTATGGGAAGAAAAATCATAAGTTAATGAATCGCCAAATAACTGCGTTACTTTATTACTTTGCGGACAGTTTTTATAAATAACGCCTATTCCTCTCTTAAATAATTCCAAATGTGTCAAATTATCACCATAATATTCAGTTGTAGATCTCCGCGTAATGTTTTGATTGGGCTGTTTTGTATCAACCGGTAAATTAAGCGTATATATTTTTGCGTTATCTGCGCTATTCATCATCAAATGATACGTAGAAAAACCATCATATGTTCCGATTTCAAATATTTTTAAAGGATTAAATAAATATACTACGCACGATATGGCCAAACTTTCATTTAAATTTATATTACCATAACGATTGCCAAATTTAATAAATATATTAGCCCCTTCTCTTTGGGCTATTTTTTGTAAATCAAATAAGCTTATTTTCCTTATGCGCGCTTGACACTCTTTTTCCATATTTATAATATCTGCCACATATGCTTTCCATGATTGTTGAACAAATTTTTTATTCAGTATTAAAAACCATGGTAATTTAACAACGTTTACAAAAAATTTGAAGCATACATAAAAAAACAAGGCCACTTTAGAAATAATCATTTCAATTGTGTTCATTTCTGTTTAATTTTAGCGTTGCAAAACCTGTTAAATATTTCTCCAATATATTGGAGATGTTCTTTATTAAGATCCTGATGCACGCCTATATGCAAACCACGTTGCCCTATATATTCTGCGTTTGGAAAACTACCTTTTTTATACCCCAAAAATTCAAACCCAGGACATTGAGTTGGCATTGACAGAAATAAATTCCTCGTATCAATATTGTTTTTATTTAAATATGCCACTAACTGATTACGTGTAAATTGGATTTCTTTTTTCAGCACAATTGGAAATGCATGGGGGCCTATTTCCTCATATTTTTCTTTCTTAAGTGTAAAAAAATATTTACTAAAATTTTTAAATTGCTCGATAAGAAAATATAGATTTTTTCTTCTTTTTTCTAATATTTTTTTATACATGCCCAGATTCCCCAAACCAACGGCTGCTTCGATTTCATTCATTTTAGCAGAATACCCTATTCTTTCAAAAATGAAGCGCATATCTTCACCGCCATATTGAAAACGTTTTGAACAATAATTTAAACTGGTATTAAGCACGCATTTTTTACATTTGCAAGCTCTTCCATGCGATCTCAGTGAACGTAAGATTTCTGCAAAATCACTTCTTTGGGTAGTCACTATCCCGCCCTCTATAGTAGTTATTATATGAGCTACATAAAGGCTAAATGCTGCCATATCTCCCAACGTCCCTATATTTTTTCCTTTATATACAGCACCATGTGCCTCTGCTGCATCTTCTATCACAAACAGTTCATGTTTTCTGGCTATTTTATTTATCTTATCCATATCTGCAGGTTTACCCATAAGATGAACGGGTATGATTGCTCGCGTTTTTTTTGTAATAACATTTTCTATCAAATCTGGGTTGATATTTAAAGTTTCAAGGCACACATCTACAAAAACCGGTTTAAAACCAGCCTGCAAAACAGCATTCCCTGTCGCTACAAAAGAAAGAGCCGGAACTATTACTTCATCCCCTCTTTTTGCACCAAAATCATATAAAACAGCCAGTGCCAGAGCATCGGCATCCGTTCCGCTTGAAAGTGCAACGGCTTCTTTTGTACCTATAAGATTTGCAAAACGCTTCTCAAATTCATGTACATATTTGCCGCTCGACAGTCTTTCAGTCCGTAGAACATCTTCTATAATTTGTTTTGATTTTTTTGTTACAGTCATTGTGCCGAAATTTATTTTCATTAAAACCCCACTTGCTATTTATTACAAAATATTAAGCAACCTGCTTTTTTGCGCTTGCTTATATCGAAGAGGTGTTCCTATATCAATAAAAGCAGCGCTGGTAGCATACCCATAAAATTTTTCATTAACAATATACGGAAATATTTCTTTTTCCAAAGATACTTTTTTATTGGAAGGAATAAACTCTATAATTCTTTTTTGAAAACAATAAATGCCGGCATTCGATAATTGCTGTTTGTTTATTTTTTCTTTTTCAAAAAATTTTTTTATTCTTTTATTAGATCCGATTATAACAGACCCCGTATCGGTCCTACGTACTTTGTTGCTTAAAACAACGGTGCAAAGAGCTTTTTTGTTTATATGAAATTTAAGAAAATCAGCTAAATCGACTTTGCAAAAAGAATCTCCGTTCATAACCAAAAAATTTTTACTTTTCACCCATTTCAGAGCATGCCTAATCGCACCTGCAGTTCCTAACGGTTTTTTTTCGTGTGAAAATAAAAGCTTAAACTTACTTGTTTGCTTAGAATAACATTTTTTTATTAAGCTATGTTTATATCCCGAACACAATATTATCCTCTGAAAACCAAATGAATAAACATAACCCATCAGTAATTCTAAAAATGGCTTGCCTTTTACATCCAGCATGGGCTTGGGTGTTTTTTTTGATAAATTACCCAGGCGTTTTCCTCGCCCTCCGCATAATATAAGTAAATCTGTTTTTATACTTTTAGGATTTTTTGTCATTTTTAAGGGTTATAAAATATTATTTGACTTCCAAGATTTTCAAATTTAAACGGCACATGCAAAAATTTAGACAGTTTTTTTCTTATTTTTTTTTGTTTTCCAGGTTCTGCAAAAATTATCATAAAACCTCCTCCACCAGCACCAAGAAGTTTTCCTCCCAGCGCCCCCGCTCTTATAGCAGCGCTATAAATATCGTCAATAGCAGAATTTGTTATTTTGCTTGAAAGCTTTCTTTTAATTTTCCAGTTATCGTCAAGGAGTTTGCCAAATCGTTTTATATCTGTACTGCTATTTAAAATTTTTACTGCTTCACTAACCATACTTTTCATTGTTCTCAACTCACAGGTCTTTTGGGGAGTTTTTTTTACCTGTTCCTGGGCTATAACAGAAGCTGTTCTTGAAAATCCTGTAAAGAAAAGCATTATATGCGACTGCAGACACTTTATTCTGTTAAAATCTAATGTTACAGGATTAACCTCTATGTGATTTGGCCCACCGAATTTTACAACATTAAAACCCCCATAGGCAGCCAGTACCTGATCTTGGGAACCAACATTTTCTTTCATTACTTTTTGTTCTAAATATATAGCATCAAGCGCAAGCTGCTTTTTTGAAGGCATCTTGCCTTTAAGAGCATAAAGTGCATTCAAAAGACCTACTGTAAACGATGAGCTTGAGCCTAAACCTGAGCGTGCGGGTAAATCTCCGTCATGATGTATCTCAAGCCCTTTGTCTATTTTCATATATTTAATACACTCTCTAACTGAAGGATGTTTTATATCTGATATTTTCCCTACACTCTCAATCAAGGAATAAACTATTCGATGCTTGTGGTCAAAAAACGGAGGCAGATATCTACACGTTATATAACAATATTTATCTATGGTTGTAGCTAAGACTTCTCCGCCGTTTAGGGTATACCAAACAGGGTAATCGGTTCCTCCGCCAAAAAATGATATCCGGAATGGAGTTCTGCTTATAATCATAATTTCTCCTTAACATTAAGATTCAAATATCTTTCGGCGTAATTTATGTTTGAGCATATTTTTTATATGCTTTACAGTATCAATGCCAAATTTCTCTTTTATTGTTTGTAAATAATGCTCATCACTTAAATAGAAAGTAAAAGCATTATCTCTAAAATACAGTACATCTTTCGAAGACAGATATTTTGTAGGCAAAGGCTCTGTTTCATAACCAAATTGGGAATACTTTATCCAATCCTGTGGCAACGCAATCCCATTTTGTAACATTTCTTCGTAAAGACTAGAACCCGGATATGCCATTGTTGTATAAAAATTTACATATTCGCAATTTAGTTTCTTGGCAAGATTTAAAGTTTCTTGCATTGTTTCTAAATTATCACTAGAGAAACCAAACATAAAATTTCCCATTACATATATACCTGCTTTCTTGGTCATTTTAATTGCTCTTATTATTAGATCTTTATTAAAACCGTTCTTTAAGGCCTCTTTTCTTATACCTTCATTACCTGTTTCTATGCCAAATGATATCCAGTTTACTCCTGCTTTTTTAAGTTTTGTTAGCAGCTCTTCTTCAACAGTATCAATTCTAGCATATGCCCATATGTTTAACTTATAATCACGTTCAATAAGCAAATCACATATTTCATGTGCACGTTTTTTATGAAAAACGAATAACTCATCCAGTATCTTAAGATTTTTTATAGAATATTTCAAAACAAGGTAGTCAATTTCATTAATAATATTTTTCACACTACGTAGGCGCAACCTAGGTTCACCATTATATAGTGCATGTATATTACAATAATTACATTTGAAAGGGCACCCCATGCTTGTATATATACTTGTGTAATGACCGCGTTGGTTAATATTACCGAAGCAGTGCCAATTGTGAGCCCGGTATTTTTCCATTGGCAATAAATCCCACGCTACGAATGGTAATTCGTCAAGATTCTCAACAAGCTTGCCCCATCCGTTGGCTATAAGTTTTCCATTATCGATATACCATAATCCTTTTATATCTTGTAATTCCGAACTATTACTAGTTTTTAACGCTTTTAATAAATTTACTATTGTATAAAAACTTTCCCCTTTAGAAACAAAATCTATATTTTCTTGGTGCAAGGTTTGCTCTGGTAATGCTGAAGGATGAATGCCGCACATAACGGTTTTTACACCTAATTTTTCTTTTTTAAGAATATTTAAAATATCCCTTGTTGCCGGCATTTTAGGCGTAGAAGATGCCGAAGGATTAGCTCCTAATACTACGATACCAACCAGAATAGGTTGGATAGATTTAACTCTCTCAGCTATTTTTTCAGGACTTAACTCTTCTGCATCTGCATCAATAATTTCAACTGAAAAACCGTTTTCCCTTGCAAAAGCTGCTATTAATCCAAGCAAAACCGGCGGCTCGATACCGGAAAATTTGTCCTTAAGCACACCGTGTGTTGTTTTTCTGTTACCGGGATTAATTAATAACAAATCTATATTTTTTGCCATTGTTTATAACTATTTAAATATTAGAGTATTCATTTCGTCTGATAATTCTATATCCTTTTATAAGTTCACTTATTCCATCTTCCAGAGAAATACTTGCTCTAAAACCAGCTTTTAATATTTTGTCATTGCTTACAATATAATTTCTTTTGTCAGGGTCTTTCCCAATTTTGGATTCCGTAAAATAAAAATCTGAAATCTGTTTTCTGATAAGTTCACATAGCTCTATTTTGCTATAATTTGCGTCATTTAAACCAACATTATAAGTCTTATTTTTCATTGTTTCAAAATTGGCTATACAATGGATAAATGCTCTTGCCACATCTCTGACGTGAATATAATTTCGCTTGAAATGCCCTTCAAATAAAACTATAAAACGATCATAAAGAGCCCTATAAGTAAAATCATTAACTAAAAGATCTAATCTCATTCGCGGACTTACGCCAAAAGCTGTGGCAAGTCTTAAAGTAATGCAATTCCCAGAATCCAATAACATTTTTTCAGCTTCTGTTTTAAGTTTACCGTACAGCGAAAGGGGTTTTAACGGTGTATCTTCAGTACAAAAAATATCTTTTTGGCCAACTCCATAACCACTGTTTGTTGTAGGATACACTATTATCTGACTTTTGCTGCGCAATTCTAACATAGTTTTTATTGCATCCACAATTATTGCTTTGGCTTCATGAGGATTTTTGTCGCAAGCCGGAGCACCTGTCAGACAGGCTAGAGGAAAAATTGCGTCTACTTTTTTCAAAATATCAGATATAAGTTTTTTATCCCGCACGTCTCCTCTAACAATCGAAAATTTCTTGTCACTGCAACAATCTAATAGCGATGTTTGTTTATACATAAAGTTATCTAAAGCTATGACTTCAAAATTTTTTTGAAGCAAACTTTGTACAAGAACTGACCCTATGTATCCTCCACCACCTGTAACAAGTATTTTCATTTCGTTTTTCCTTTCATAAAAATTATTGATATAAATCCTGATACTCAATTATCATTATGGAACTTTTTATTGTCCTAGCTAACGCATAAGCGTTATGAACTTCTTTTGCTGTGGCAACTTTTATAACCGGAAAATGCAACAGCTTTGCAAACCCTTCCGAAAGATCTTTTTTGTGTTGCAAACCAACATCTAATGGACGAGTCGAGCCGACAGTTGTACGTATAATCACTTTTGGATTAAATTTCCCTTTCGAAATTTTTTTTATAATGTCTAAATGATTTACCAATTGGTCACATGCCCTTGGCAGAAAATCCATTCGCTGATAAATCGATACGGGCAGATAGCCTTCCAACGCCAAACCTATACTCATGCCTAATTGTAATTCTTCAGCAACCGGCATTTCTAAGCGTTTAGATAAAGAAATACCCTTCAATGTTCCGTAAAAATTTTCGGCACTGACTTGTTGTCCCAAAAAAAAGACCTTAGAATTTCTGTCCAATATTTTCATTTCTTCACAAATAGCTTTCTTATACGCGTTCATAATAATTCATTATCCTTTATTAAAACAATACAAAAACACCTGTTCCGGCGTGCGGATATTTGCGCTCATACTTATATGCTTTCGTTTTTTTTCCTATATAATTGCAATTCTTAAAATTGCATCCTTTGCATCCCCATGACTCCAAAGTATCGGTTTTCACAGATATGCCGTTGTCTTCTATAATAAAAACTATTGGTAAATCATGGCCGCAAGCATATCTCATACATTCCATAGCTAAACCAGTAGAAGCTCCCATGTCACCCAGAAAACACCATACTCTATTTTTCGATTTCTTTTTTTTTAACGCATAAGCAACTCCTACGGCAATGGGAGCAATGCCGCCCACAATGGCAGAAGTAAAAAATTTTTTACCAAAAACATGCATACTGCAACCTTCTACAATCTGTTGTTTTAAACCTTTGGGGCTGCGGCCGGATAAAAGCCAATGGTAATGGTTGCGCCATGTGGAAAAAATCCAATCTTCTTTTTTTATTTTTCTAAAAATAGCTTCAAGTTCAGTTTCATTGTTTCCGGACAAATGAATCGGGGCTTTTATTTTCGCTTTTTCGTATAAGCCTGCTATTTCTTGTTCGAATTTTATTAAATCTACTTTTCTCATTTTCCCTTCTCCAAAAAATTCTCGTAGGTACGCTTTATGCCTTGTTCTAAGGAGACTTTGGCCTTCCAACCAAGAGACAAAATTTTATCACTATTTAATATCTTTCGTTTGACGCCATCTGGTTTTGACTTATCAAACAATATGTTACCGTTATATCCTATTATATCTCTAATTAAATACGCTAAATTTTTTACTGAAGTTTCCATACCGGAACCTACATTAACCATTTCATAACTTGAGGAAGTAGTTAACAAAACATGGCATGCCGACGCCATATCATCGGCATACAAAAATTCTCTTTTCGGCTTCCCCGTTCCCCAAATGCATACGTTTTTCTTTTTATTAATTTTTGCTTCATGTATCCGCTTTACCAAGGCTGCCAGTACATGTGCATTTTTTTCATCAAAAGTATCATCCGGACCATAAACAGTCGCTGGTATACAAGTTATAAAATTGGTTTTATACTGCTTATTATAGGCTTCACACATTTTTACTCCGGCAATTTTTGCTATTGCATATGGCTCGCTAGTTTTTTCCAGCTTACCCGACAAAATAGACTCTTCGCGAATTGGCTTGATTATTCCACTAGAATATACACAGGAACTTGCTAAAAAAATCAATTTTTTGGTTTTATATATATATGAACACCGTATTATATTATTTTGGATCTGTAAGTTTGTATAAATAAAATCTGCCGGACGCATTGTATTTACAAGTATTCCGCCTGAAAAAAAATGGCCCAATATAACATACTCTGGTTTTTTTATTTTAAAAAAATTAGAAACAACCTCCATATTCAACAAATCTTTACAACCGGAATCGTCAGAAATATTGTCATATCCTTTATAACGTAAAAATTTGACAATGGCCTTCCCCGCTACGTCGTTACTTCCAATAACTAATATTTTGTCATTTTTTTCCATAGCTTTTGTAACTCTAAAATGCTATTTTAACCTAAGTCTTAATCATTGGTTTTATAAAACCAATGATTTTTGAATTTTTACTAAATAAATCTACCATTAAATAAACTGATAGACCAACACATGCCGCCAAAATAAAAGTAAAAAAACTTTCTGTTTTTAAAACTGATCTTAAAACCATAATTGATATTAGCATTGCGCATGCTCCTGGCAAAATTTTTATGAAAGAAAAATATACAACATATTGTTCTATTATTTTCTTATTCAAAAAAATAGTCAATCCCGTTAATACAATATTTGAAAAAAGCATAGAGATCGCAGCTCCTAAAATACCAAAAATAGGAATCAGAAAAATATTCAACAACACATTAGTTAGTACTGCAGCCAGCGATATATAAAAAATAAGCATTGTTTTTTCTGCTAATAACATTATGTTGCTAGTAAGCTGATATAATCCAAAAATTGTTACACCACAGGTAAGAAAAAAAACCACTTGCCAACTTGAAAAATAACTAGCATTTGAAACTATTTTAAGAATCTCCGTATGGAAAACGCTTAAAATTATTATAATAGGAATAGAAAGAAATAAATAATAATCAACAACCTTGGACAATAAGTATGATGCTGCATTTTTGTCGTTTGTATTCCACAATTTCGCCATATGCGGATAAAGTGTATAGCTGCTTATGCTGTACAAAAACATTATAAAAGCTGCCAAAGAGTACGCAATGGCATATTTACTTAGTTGATTAATATTCAAAATATGGAGTATGAAATAACGATCTATAAAGCTATTTCCCCATAAAAATAAGCTATACGGTATAAGCGGCAGTGCAAAATAGATAATTCCCTTCCAGCCAACTATTATTTTTCCACGACATAAAGTTAAAGTATGAGAAATATGTACAAGGTAAATTATCATCACTAAAATAATTTGAGACAGCACAAGCAGTTGAAGCATACTTAGCAAATTAACTTTAAATATAAAAGTGCCAATTGCAAGTATGGATAAGCGAACCGCATTTTTAATTAAGTAATAAACCGAAACTATTTTTATTTTTTTAATTGCTCTTAGATAAGAAAGCAACAACTGAAAGAGCGATTCACTTGCAAGAAATAAACCAAAGATATGAACAAATTTGAAATACTTTGCGTCGCCGAAAAGAAAACGACTTAACGGAACTGCAAAACCAAAACACGCTATGCATACTAAAACCAAATTTATAATACTTACGAGCAACATACCATGGAATATTTTGGAAACTTTTATTTTATTATTTTCTCCTGATAAAAACTTTACAGTTGCCGGATAAAAACCAAACATAATTATCGGCCCCATTAATGCCGTAGTAATCAATATTTGCGTCCATATTCCATAGTATTCTTGAGGCAATGTTTTTGTTAATATGGGTATTACAAAAAAACTGGCAGCTCTTTCAATAAAAACGGCGAAACCGTAAAAAATAGTGTCATTCTTAAAAGATATATCTGGTACTTTTTCCATTTAATCCTTTTAAATCAAATTTCGTAGGTATATTTTACTTTTCATATTTCAGAATCCACCATTTAGGTTTTTTCCCTTCATAATTTAATTTTAAGGATTTAATCACTTGAGCCCAATCAAAACAAGAAACTATCTCGAATCCCAAATTCAACCAATCCTGCAAAGTGGTCTCATTTTTTTCCTGATAAATTAACGCATAGTCTAGATTGTATTTTTTCATAATTATAATTGCTTCCTGCGGATGCCTTGTCCAAAAATCGTAAGAGCTTTCCATAGAGTTATTATCAAAAATAAAGTACCAGTCTGGGAAAATACATATTTTTTTAGAAAATGCTACGCTTTGGAACGGCTGCATAAAAATAAAATGCCTATCAAAAATTTTGTTATACTTATTTTGAGGATCTTTAAAGGAGATAAAAATACGCGCACCTTCAGGAACTTTTTTAATGAAATACTCTAGCTTCTCTATAATATCGTGTGTATTAATTGGATTTCTTGAAGGTGGATTAAAAAACAATTTGCCTAAAGGTTCTAATCCAATAAATCCATATGGAGGATTAATACTCAAAAAATAGGCAAGAAAAATTAACGGCTGAAATTCTAATCTTAATATTACAAAGCTTGCAGATGTTAAATAGGTAATAAAAAACGTCTGCACATCAGCAAAACGTGCAACCAAAATATTGGAAATATAAAGTAAAAATGGTAGTATAAGAAAAATAAAATATAAATCTAAACCGTATAGCTTGAAATACACGATTGGAAACAGCAAAAAAAATACCGAAAAAAGCAGCTTGTAAATTCCTGTATCCTCTCTTTTATATTTAGCATTTTTAAAAAATCCTATTGAAAGTCCAGTCTTATATACAGATTTTTTGTTTTTTAAAAATGCTATAAAAACTGGAAAAACTGATATGAAAAGAGAGGGTAATAGAAGCAACAAAAAAAATAAACTTTTGTAATATATGGCGGCAAAAAGCGTAAACCAAAATACAATAAACACTGAAGTAAAACTTAATATCGGCATAAGCATGGTTGAAATTAAAAAAATCATTACATTATGATTTACTAACCCATAAAGAGCAAATGGAAAAAGTGCCCAACCGCCTATATTATAGTTCTGCAAACCAAATGCATTCACATAAAATAATGCACTTGTAGCTATTGTAAAAACAATAACCAGATGATGCAAAGACCAAGAATCAGCTGAACAAAAAACTACTGCTAGCCAAAATATCATCGATAAGAAAGAAAATAAAGGAGCTCCAAGACCTACCATCGTCTTTAAGCCTAGGGGTGATAAATGAATCAAATTAGATAAAGGATAATCACCGCCGCCTATAAAAGCACTTTTGCCAAACCGTCCAAATTTTTTAATGTTTAAATATTGAATAGTATAAAAATAATTATTAAGTGCTGTATGAAAAGTATTACCAGTATAATAGGCACGCTTGGCATTAAATAAAAGGGGAAAAACATTTTTGCCAGATTTTAACAAGGAATAACTGACAAAAAATGGCATCAAAATCGGATAAAATACAAATAAAAGAAAATTTTGTTTTAGATAAACTTTAAAAAAATAATAGACTCTGTTTTCCATAAAAATGATTACCTAGTTTTACGTAAATCGGCTGAACCACCTATGCCAATGCACCTATGGCACAAAGGATTGGCCCAATCACTTAACATTTTTTCTCTATATTTTTTATATTTTTCTGAATTCCATATATCAAAGAAATTATTATCTATTGCATTGCCCATTACTTCTGTTTTAACTAATATATACCAGCATGGTATCACTTCCCCACCGCTGCCTATATACGCATGATGAACAGCTGCGCATTGGCCCGGCTCTCGGAAAAAAACTATTTCACCTTTATTGTTAATTTCGTGTCTTGAAATAGGGTGCTGCGAAAACGGAACAATGTATTCTTCTAGCATCTTCTTGTCATATTCCGGGCTGCCTTCTGGCCAAACCCCAAGAGGTTTTATAGAACCAAAATCTGCGCCTAAGTCTTTAACTTTTTCCCAAAAAAGATTAATGTTAGATATATTTTTTTTAGTCAAAACCATCTGTAATATAACAATGGGATATTTTTGTTTATTTTTATTTTTCAGTTCAACTAGTTCTTTTATGTTTTTATTTAATATTTCAAAATCACCTTTTTCCGAGTTGGCTTTACGACGTAAGTTTTCATAATCTTCTTTTATTGCAGAATCATAAGAAATTAATATTTTATCCGGTGGATTAGCAATTATTTTTTCTATATTATTTTTGTACCCAAGCAGAATTCCATTTGTAGCTAATAAAGTATATATATTTTTTTGTCTTGCGTAATTAAGCATTTTAAAGATATCTTGATTCAAAAGAGGTTCTCCCCCGCTAAACTCAATATTTGTGGTAAACCAATGTATATCGTTGATGATTTTCTTGAATTCTTCGAAGCCCATCATATTTTTTCTGCGATAGTTATACCATTTCATGCTTTGCAAAATACAAAATTCGCAATTCAATATACAATGTGAGATTGTTTCAAAAGCAATTGCGTGCGGAAGATTTAATTTAAATTGTGTAATTCGTTTCCGGAACAGTACAATTTTATCAGCAAAATTTCGGCCTTTATATTCACCTTTGATGAATGGTAAAAAAATTCTTATAAAATTATCTGCCCATACATTCTTTTTTATTTCGCTTTTGAATTTAATCCCTATTTTTTTCATACACACTGCCAATCAAACTCCAAAAATATACTTTAATGTTTCTTTAAAAGAAATAATTTTTTTTCTATTTTTTTTGAATTTCATAACTTCTTTTGGATTTGGCCAAGAATAATATGAACCTTCTCCAAGGCCTTTAAAATAGCTAGCTCCATTATTACGAATTGCTAAAAGGCTCTTTTCCAGTAAATCTGCTCCGAGCAGGCTGGTTTTTTGTGTCAGTGAAAAAACCGTATCAGCTGGGGTTATTTTAATTTTTTCCTGAAAAAGTATATCACCCCTATCCAACTCATCTGTCATCTTCATCACACTAAAACCTACGGTTTCTTCACCATTTAGCAAGCTATGAAATTCAGCGGCAATTCCGCGATATTTTGGCAGAAACGATGAGTGGCAACACAAGCAACCATATTCAGCAGAATTCAATACGTCCTCTTTTAATATTTGATTAATTCTAGTTACTATAATATCTGGGTTCCATTCTTTTAAAATTAGTAAAAAATATTTGGAATTAAAATCACTGCAATCCAAATATTTTATTTTTTGTTTTTTTGCATAGTTTCTTAGCGAAAAAAAGTTTTTATTTAAAAATGGCAAAGACCCGCAAATAATTTCTTTCACACGGAAAATTCCATTATAAAAACACAGATAAAAAAAATATCTCTTCCCTGTTTTCTTAAAAATTTCAGAAAAACCGGTCCAAAAACTTTTTTTTGATGTCAGAGTTGAAGAAAAAGCAACGCCAGCGATTTGAAAAGCGTTATTTTTGCATATTCTTTCAAAGACTAGGCTGCTTGTTAAATCCTTGTTTGTTAAAATTACTACTCTCATCTTGTTAAGTTTTATCTTTCCTAATTGATTCTCGGCCAATCTATGCCTCAAAAACTAATTATTTCTTCTCATCAAAACAGTCATAAACGAATTGGCTATATATTCACGTTGTTTTTTGCTTAAAGATGGATATACCGGCAAATTAACTAACCTTTTAGAACAGTCAAGAGAAACTGGAAATTCTCCGGTTTTATACCGGCCATATGCTTTCATATATGGTATCGCATATTCTATAATTTGACCTAGCTGCACTCCCCTTTTTCTCATTGCTTTAAGAGTTTTTTCTCTATTTTCGACTTTTATTACAAAATGAGAATATGTTGCTCCGTTTATAGGCACAGGCAATGTAATTCCTGCAATGTTCTTTAGCTTTTCATAATAATATGCAGCATTTTCGATACGTTTTCTTTTTATTTTATCGTATTTTTCCAATTGAGTAATGCCAAGGCGTATGCTTATCTTAGGCATATTCTCCATAAAGTTTTTCGGCATGTTTATTTTGTTTTCATCATAATATTTAACGAGACTATTTAGCAAAGATGTTTTTCTTTCAAAAAAATTTACAATAGTATATACCGGCTCCCAGAAAACTATATAAGTCGATAAAAAGTAATGCAACGTTTTAAGCTCATCAATGAAGGATGAGTTTCTAAAATAGTCGTTTCTGTAATTTTTAAGTTTTTTGTATATTTCTTCATTATTTGTAGTTATGGCACCTCCACGGACAGAAGCAATCTGCTTACTTATACCAAAGCTGAAGATAGACGCATCTCCTTGCCCAGATATTAATTCTCCCTCAAACTCTGCTCCGAATGAATGAGCGCAATCCTGAATAAGTAAAATATTTTTTCCTGAGTTTTCAATAATATTTTTTAATCTTTTTACATCGTATGGATACCCGAACAATGCTGTTCCGATGATGGCTTTTGTTTTTTTATTTATTGACTGTTCAACCAAATCTAAGTTCATATTATAATCGTTGGGATTTATATCAACAAACCGCGGTATATTTCCGGAAGCAACAATCGCATGGGCAGCAACAACACAAGTGTAAGCAGGTATTATTATCTCGGAATTTGTTATGCCGAGACACTTTAAAAGTGCATATAAGCCGCTTCGGCCATATAAAAATGTTAAGCCATATTTATTACCAAATTTTCGCGCAAACTCGGATTCAAAATTCTCTACAGATAAAGGCTTAAAAGAGCAAGCTGCCTTGATCTCTTTAAAATCAAAATATGGCTTAAGCCTAGGTATCATTAAATACACCTTTCTCTATAAGGCATAAATTGATAGTATTTAAGCATAAAATCGAAAGCATTGTTGACTAAACTAATTTTTTTTGCATAGGAAAGTTTTAAGCTTTGAGGTATATAGACCTTTTTTAGTTTTGAAATTTTTTCTGAGAAAATTTCTTTATTAAAATCTATAAAATCAAACAGATGAAACATAAATTGTATAGGTATGCTTCTGTCTTTAATCGCGCAAAGCCATCTGTTAAATCTCGCCTCACCTATTTCAAATAAAAAAGTAGCGGAAACCGGCAGGCGCAAAATAGGCGTAACCGTTATGGGAAACTCTTTGATTTGATGCAATACTTTGTTTGGTTGTTTTGTTTTAATTTGGTGGGGCAATATCGGATAAAACATATAAGAAAGTTCACCCATAGTGGTTCTATTATGTATTTTTGCCTTCCGCATCTTTATAAAATAAAAAATTTTCATTAATGGCATCAGATACGTCGGAAAAATTGATGAATCATATTTATATTTTCTGTCGGCAAGTATCTGAAAAATTTCTTTATCTATGTTCCAACCCGGCGCGCGAAATCCCAAAGGTCTTTCTCCTATAACCTGTTTGCATATAACTTCAAAATCAGATATTTCTTTTTCTTTTTCCTGTCTCGTAAGCAGTCTCAACCCTTGTGCATGGGTCATTGTATGATTGGCAATTTCATGGCCTTCTCGATGTATATCCTGTATAATATGTTTATTTGGTTGATAACAAAAATCCTGGCCAACACAAAATAGTGTTGTTTTTACTTCGAGCCGGTTAAAAAATTTTTGAATATTTTCCAACCCTTCCCTGAAATCGCTCCAATCATAATCCTCTTTAAAAAGGCCGGTTTCTTTAAAAATACTTAAAAATGTGTCAATATCTATCGATATGGTCCCCGGTAATTTCATAAGATATTTTTCAGATGACAAACTCCTGCTCTATTTTATTTTTTTTGTTCAACGTTTCGACCTCAACAAAAGATGATTCCAAATTAGAAAGGTCACCTCTCCTGAAATAATCTGAAGTTGCCATATGTATAGTTGAATGCTTGGCCCCTCTTGCAAAGCTTGTTATTTTCAGCTGATTCTTTTTTTCGAAGTAGTCCTTTACAAAAATTTTGTCATCCGAGAACACTATTTCTCTTTTGTACAAGATAAGAGGCTTTTGTTTTTTCTTTATTAAAATTTTTACTAAAATTCTTTTAATAACACTTCCTATTGTTTTGCTTCTGCATAAAGTTAAGTTTAAAAATCTTAGCAAAAAAATATTAAATGGCGTTTGCGTGGGCATCGAAATTTTTGACAAGTACCCATTGACAAAAACGGAATTTTTTCTGATCATCCATTCCGCTTCAGTATTATAAAATTGACTTGATAGCTTATTGCCTTTTACATCCTGGGCAAAATAACCATAATCTTTATATAGTATTTTGTTTGAGTGTTTATCCCATACCTCAAGCAAACCATTTTTCTTAACGTTTAAAATCGCATAATATCTTTCGTTGCCTAAAATATACATCCCCGCTTGTTCAAAATACTTATCTGTTTTTTTATTTTCTATCGGCAAGAGAACATCGTGCGTTGATGAATTAGCTTGATTATCGTCTGAAGTATTATTTTTCAAAAAAGCTTCCAAATAACCTATAAAAACCGGAATGATGTTGCTGTCATCCACAGAACACAAAGATATATTCAAACGAGTATGAATTGAATTCTTAAAAACAGAAAAAATTTTACTAGCCATATGACTTTTATTTGATACTAATGCAAAGCCTGCGGGGTACAAAATATCAGTATTTCTACTTGCATAATGTCCACCCATATACCCTTCCGGGGTTATAAAATAAGAAAGAAAATCTATGCTTTTTTCAATGATATCAAAAATTTCTAAGTCACTGGATTCGTTATAAATTTTTGCAAGATAATATAGAGACAATGTCTGGTAACCTGGATCTGCCCCGCTATATTCCGGCAGCCAACCCTCTTTATTGCTATTGGAAAAAGATTTTATGATCTGCTTGCTTTTATACAAGTAATTTTCGTCATTACTAATTTTGTAACAGAAATATAAGGCAGCCGCAGCCGCAGCCCTATGATTTGAGATTAAATCATGTGTTTCATTTGATAAGGTAATAAAATTTGCTGCTTTTTTACAATGTTTCAAAAAGGCTTCTTTGAAATCATCCGAGACATTATCCTTAATTATATCGTATGTCAGCAGCATATAAAAAAGCGTCAGCGCTGTTGCCCCATAGCTATATTCGTTCGGAAAAATTTGGTCAAAAGACCCGTTGGAATGTTGAATTCGAAACCATCTCTCTACGCCAACAATAATATGTTTAAACACTTTCTCATTCTTGTAATAAATATTGCCTTCGAAATTACTGTTCCAAAGCATCGCCAAGATATAGACGCCGTTTTGCATGCAAGCATCTTGCATGTCTTTTGATTTCCATGCCCAATAATCCCTGTCAAAACAACCAAAAGTCGGCGAGCAGGCATTCCAATCTTCAAGGCTAACTATTCTATAAGATTGCAAAAGCAATAAATCTTTATAAAAATTTTGTTGATTATCCATTATTTGTCTATAAAAGTTTTAAACCAAGTTTCCAAACACAAGAGCCCCCAAAGGCCCCTGTCAAATTGAAGTTCTAATTTTAAAATTTCTTCAAGTTTAGCTGTATTATAAATACCCCTCTTTTTTGCCGTTTTCGATAAAAGGATATCTTTAACATAATCTTTTAAGGGTCCCTTAAACCATTCAGTAAGCGGCACAGGAAAACCCATTTTATCCTTTCTGTTAGTAATCTCATGCGGAAGTATATTTTTTACAGTGTCTATAAAAATTGCTTTTGTTTTACCGTTTTTAAATTTTAGCTTGGGAGAAATTTTTGCTGCTAGTTCTACTATTCTCCTATCCAAAAGCGGAACGCGCGTTTCTATAGAAACACTCATACCCACTCTGTCTTCTACGTGCAATAATGAAGGTAGGGAAACTTTAAAGTCAAAGTATGTCATTTTGTTAAAATAAGATTTTGTTTTTGGCTTATTGAATATTTTGCTAAACTTTTCAAATACCTTATTATTAAACCTCTGGCATACAACATGATCGTTGTATATGTTTGTATAATTTGAAAGCCGGTTTATAATATTAAAATAGCGCCTATCCATTGTGTCAAAAAGACCCGTAGAAAACTGTTTCTTTATCATTTGGGTATATTGCTTAAGTAAAGAAAGATTTGGTACTATCGAAGCAAGAGTGACAACATGCTTACCTTCTTCCTGTGTTTCAAATATGGCACCCTTAAGACATTGTTCCAAATAAGCAACGGAATATCTGGCATATCCTCCGAATATTTCGTCTCCGCCCTGCCCGCCTAAAACAACCTTAACATGCTTAGAGGCTTCTTTTGAAACCATGTATTGCGGAAATAACCCCGGACCTGCACACGGTTCATCCATAATGTAAACAAGTTTTTCAAAATTCTTTAAAAAATCTTGGTGAGTTGGAAAAATTTCAAAGTGTTCACTTTTTATCTTTTCACTTACTATTCTGGCATATTTTGTTTCATCGTAACCTTGCGGTTTTTTAAATCCGCCGGAAAAAGTTTTTAATTTTCCCGTGTAGTTTTTAGAGGCAAGGGCTGCTACCGTGCTCGAATCCAAACCGCCGCTTAAATAAACGCCAAACGGAACATCTGAACGCATTTGAAGCATTACAGAATTTTCTAAAAGCAAGAGAAGTTCATTAACATACTCTTCTTTTGTTTTAGAATCGTCTATATCATAATGAAAATCCCAATATTCTTTTTTCTCAATTATTTGCCCCTCTTTTACAATCATATAATGCGCAGGCTCAAGCTTATATATGTTTTTAAAAAAGGTATCTTTCCCCATAACGAATTGTAAAATTACATACTCATATACAGAATCCATATCAGGTGCTGTATTAACCGCAGGGTGTTTTAAAATTGCTTTTATTTCGGATGCAAAAACAAAAAAATTTTTGTTTTGGAAATAATAAATAGGTTTAACCCCAAAATGATCTCTTGCTAGAAATAAAGTTTTTTCTTTATTATCATATACGGCAAAAACGAACATACCATTTATATAATTCAAAGCCTTCTTTCCATAGGCAATATACATATAAAGCAATACTTCTGAATCGGAATGAGTTTTTAGCATATATCCTTTATCTACTAATTGTTGTCTTAATTCTACATAGTTGTATATTTCTCCGTTTAAAATAAGAGTAAATCTCCCATCCGAAGATTTAACCGGTTGTTTTCCGTGTTCTATGTCAATTATGGATAGTCTAACGTGGCCAAAGCACATGTCATCAATAATTTCCACAGACTTCGCATCCGGACCTCTATGCTTTATAGCTTCGAGCATGGTATTCATTGCTTTATATCCGGAAACTTTATTTTTGGTATAAAAACCTGCTAATCCGCACATCTTTGCAATCCTTTATTGTATCTTTTTTTGTATCTTGCTCTCCAGCCTCCAAAAGGCCAATAATATAATAAAACCATAACCATATAACCAAGGGTAGTAACAGAAACTACCATTTTAGAAGGCGTTTTTTTTTGGTCATACTTTAATAAAAAAGGCGACTCTGAAAATTTTGCACCCAACATCTTCAGTTTAATAACTTTTTCTAAGCTGCACGTAAAACCTAATCCTTTGATTTGGATAAAATCGTCGCCAAATATCAAAATAGCTTTTTTTATAAGACTTGCTTTATATGCCCTAAAAGCCGAGGAGTAATCCCTCAAACCCTTCACGGGGAAAAATAACTTCATAAATCTGTTTGCCAAAAGCGAAATTGTTTTCCTATAAAAATTAATTCCTTGTTGCCCTCCCCCTTTGGCAAATCTTGAAGCAGTTACCACATCATAACCTTCATTAATTTTTTCAATCAACCCTTTTATGTACTGGGGCTCGTGGGTATCGTCGCAATCCATTCTGATAAGGATGTCTTCATCGTTGCTAATCTTAGCCGCTTTTTCAAATAAATCTCTGGTAGTTTCTCCTAACCCTCTATTTTTCTCATGTTCTATTTTAAAAATTGGCATTTTTTTGCTATAAAATTCTATTTTATCAGCAGTATCGTCACTGCTACCGTCATTACAAATTAAAATTTGATATCTCCCGTGAAACTCATCCTGCATAAACTTATCTATTTTTGGAAGCAGATATTCCAGGGACTTGCCCTCATTATAAGCAGGCAGCATTAAAAAAATCATTTCAGAAGCTCCTTTACAATAGTTTGGCTGATATTTTTTGCTCCATAGATATCGTCTCTAAAATCAATTATTCTATTCATTATAGTTTTATAAGATTCAAGAATGTCCTTGCTGTTTGTCCCAACTAAAATATTTGCTCCTCTTTCGGTTAGCTCTACCCATTCTGTTTTTTCTCTTAATGTAAGACATGGTTTTTTGAAGAAAAAAGCCTCTTTCTGCAAACCGCCGCTGTCAGTCATTACCAAAGAACACTTTTTAAGAATATACATAAGCTCTAAATAACCTACGGGCTGGTTTAAATTAAATCTGGTTTTCAAATGATGTTTTGCAATACCTTTCATGGTTCTCGGATGAACTAACATTAATACATCTATATTTTCGGAAATTTCATTTAAAGCTTTCAATATCGATTTAAGTTTTGTTATATTATCAACGTTCTCGCATCGATGAACCGTAACCAATGCAAATTTTTTAGGTAGTTTAATTTTAGGTACTTTGGCATAACGCATATAATAAAAAGCGGCTTCTTTCATAACATCTCCACTTTTAATTATTTTACATTTCATCTTTAAAAAACCTTCTTTTTTTAGATTTTCGACAGAGTTAGTTGTAGGGCAAAAAAGGATATCGCTAATTCTATCTGTCAGGATGCGATTGACTTCTTCAGGCATATTCATATCATAACTTCGCAAACCAGCCTCAACATGCGCCACCCTTATTCCTATTTTTTTTGCTGCTAATGCTCCTGCTAATGTGCTGTTTGTATCGCCATACACCAAAACTATGTCAGGTTTTTCTTTTAGCAGTATTTTTTCTATCCCCTTTAACATTTCGCCTACCATAGCGCCATGTGTGAGATTATTTATATTTAAGCGGTACTTAGGTATTGGCAGATTAAGCTGCCGAAAAAAAATATCACTCATGTTTTCGTCAAAGTGCTGTCCGGTATGAAGGATTATTTCTGTGAGAGTTTTGTGCTTTTTTATCTCTTTGCTGATCATAGAAGCTTTTACAAACTGGGGGCGCGCACCTATGATGCTTATGATTTTTATCATAATAATATTGGGAAGATTTATTTTTCTTCAGTTAACTTGTTATTTTTAAGCGTATAAACATTACCGCAACTTGAGCATTTTGCGTTATTATCCTTAAAAATTAATTTTAAACCACATTTACATACCCAGCCTATCTGTTTTGCGGGCACACCTACCACAAGAGCATGGTCCGGCACATCGTTTTTTACCACAGCACCTGCGCCTATAAAGGCATATTTTCCTATTTCCACACCGCACACTATTGTGGCATTTGCGCCTATAGATGCGCCTTGTTTAACTGTAGTCTGTCTGAACTCATTTTTCCGTTCTATAAAAGCACGCGGATTATAAACATTTGTAAAAACTGCTGAAGGCCCTACGAATACTTCATTTTCAAGTGTAACACCTTTATAAACAGAAACATTATTTTGTATTTTGCAGTTGTTTCCTATATTTACATCGGGTCCTATCATAACGTTCTGTCCAATAATACATTTTTCTCCTATGCTTGTGTTTTTCAATATATGACAGAAATGCCAAATTTTTGTGTCTTTGCCTATTTTGGCTCCTTCATCCACGCGGCTTGTTTCATGAATAAAATACTTACACCTACTTGGGTTATTGTCCTTGTTGCTTGAAAAACCTTCGAGCGACTGCTGGCAGTCTTGGAGAACCCTTAGAACTCTCAATGCTTCTTTTCCGTCTGTCCTTGGTATTTTACGTGCGCTGATACATTCTAAAAAATGTTCCATCTCAGCCCGGAGAGGTTCTTTTTCTTCAAACTTGACAGGGAAATGTTCTGCCTTTTGAGCCATTGGAATTTTACCATCCTGCCACTCAATTTTATGTGGATAGATAAAAAGTTTTTCTTTTGTCATGTCATCAAAAACTGCCATTGCTTTTGAGCCTACAACAATTAGTTTTTGTTCTTTATATGGATGCAGCCAACTAACAAAGATATGTCCTTTTATTCCGCTTGCAAATTCTAACGTAGTAATTGTCACATCAAATATATCCTTGCTTAATATTGCTTCGCCGAATGCTTTTGCCTGACAAGGTTCTTCACCAACAAGCAAAAGAATCGCCGAGATATCGTGTGGTGCAAAGCTCCATAATATGTTTTCTTCTGTACGAAGCTTCCCAATGTTTAGCCGGTTCGAATAAATATACTGAATTTTTCCTAATTCACCTTTTTTAATAAACTCTTTTAGTTTCATAACAGCTGGGTGATAGTGCAAAATATGGCCAACCATTAAAATTCTTTTTCTATTTTTAGCCAGCTCTATAAGTTCTTGCGCATGGTTTGTATTTAGAGCAATTGGTTTTTCTATAAAAACATCCTTGTCTGACAAAAGAACTTTTTTTGCAATTTCATAATGCGTGATAGCAGGCGAAGAAATAACAATTGCTTTTATATCTTTGGTTTGCAACAGATCGTTTAAGCGAGTAGTAAAAATAGCCCCCGGGAAAACTTTTTTGTACTCAGATAATAAATCAACGTTGGAATCACAGGCTGTATGCAAAACGCCCATCTCATAAAGGTTCCTCAATATGTTCTTTCCCCAATATCCGCAGCCGATAATGCCAATATTTTTTTTGCTATTTTTTGTCATGTTATCCGCCTTATTTGTCTGGTCTTGATAAATCTTATTTTTTGGTATTTTTTTTAAACTGCATTTTTTATAACACTGCATATTTTATCGATACTTTCCAAACTTAGCTCAGGGTACATTGGAAGAGAAAGAACTTCTTCCTGTAAGCCTTCAGCTGTTTTGAAATCACCTTTTTTATAACCAAGACTCATATAAACTTCTTGCAAATGAAGACAAAGTGGGTAGTATACTGCACAGGCAATATCATTCTTCGAAAGCTCATCCATCAACGCATTGCGCTTATTATTTTTTACGGCAACTGTATAATAATTAAAACCATGTTTGGTCGGTAATGTAGGAATCACAGGTATTACTATATTTTTTACTGCTGCTAGCAATTTATTATAGTATTTTGCCTTTTCAATCCGAAGCGTAATCCATTTGTCGATATATTTTAGTTTTATGTTCAGGATTGCTGCCTGCAGCGTGTCAAGTCTGCTATTAAAGCCATGCATTTTGTAATAATATTTTTTTGCTGTTCCGTGGTTTCGAAACATACGAACTTTATCCGCAATATCTTCTCTGTCTGTTATAATCATTCCCCCATCACCAAGAGCACCTAAGGTTTTAGCCGGAAAAAAACTCAAGCATCCAGCTTCGCCAAAGGTACCTGCTTTTTTGCCATTAAAGTCTGCTCCGAAACTTTGAGCGCAATCTTCGATTAAAAATAGCTTATGTTTTTCTGCTATTTTTTTGACTTTATCAAGCTCTGCCGGCATTCCATAAAGATGCACAACTACTATTCCGCGTGTTTTTGAAGTTATTTTTTTCTCTATTTCATCCAGATTTATATTATAGGTCGCAGAGTCTATATCACAAAAGACCGGTTTTGCACCCGCACGCGTTATTGCTTCCGCTGTTGCAATGAAAGTAAAAGGTGTGGTTATCACTTCATCCGTTTGTTTTAAATTAAAACACATCAAGCTTAAAACTAACGCGTCCGTGCCAGAAGCCACGCCTATGGCAAATTTTGCACTAAAATACTTTTGAATTTCTTGTTCAAATTTCGCAACTTCTTCACCAAGAATAAAATTTGATTTATTAACCACGTTTGCTATGGCTTGCTCTATTTCTTGTTTCAAGTTTTTGTGTTGCTCATTTAAATCTGCTAAAGGAATTTTCATTTATCCACTCCAATTTTAATCATTTAAAATCAGCCACTGTTTTGGCAAGTCCCTCATTAAAATCTACTAATGGCTTCCAATTCAACTCTTTTTTAATCAATGCTATATCTCCCCTTGAATACCAAATATCACCATCACGAGTTGGCTTGAAATTAAATACAGCTTTTCTGTTTAGTTTCTTGGACAACCTAAATGCCAAATCTAAAATACTATAGTTTTTGCCTGAAGCAATATTAAAAATTCTTCCTTTAAGTGTCTTTTTGCTATTTAAAACAAGCATATTTGCACGAACAACATCATCAATATAAACAAAATCTCTCACCTGCTTACCCGAACCATATATCGGCAAGGGTCTGTTTTTGATTAAACAATTTATAAATTTAGGAATAACAACTGAATATTCATTTTTAAACGGTTGACCGGGCCCAAAAATATTAAAATACCTAAGAATTATTGTTTCTAAACCATACAGCTGTGAAAAAATTTTACAATAATATTCACCTGACAATTTCGAAGCAGCATATGGAGAAAGCGGATTCGGCAAAACCGTCTCGTTTAAAGACGCCTTGAAGCCATTTCCATAAACAGCACAGGAAGACGCAAAAACAACTTTTTTAACTCCGTAACGTTTAGCCGATATTAACAAATTTAATGTTCCATTAATATTGACATCATTTGTCAGCAAAGGATTCTTAATGGAACAGTTGACGCTTGTAAATGCAGCTAAGTGTAAAACATACGATATGTTTTTTAAAGCTTTTGTTACGTCGTTTTTACTTCTTATGTCTCCTTTTACAAATTCTATTTTCTTTACGCAATTTTGTAAATTTTTCAAATCACCCGTTGAAAGATTATCCAACACTCTAACTTTTTTGCCATTTTCGATTAAATTATTTACTATATGGGAGCCAACAAAACCTGCTCCTCCTGTAACTAAATAAATGCTCATATACGAATTATTTTATTATCGGATAAATTATTTATTTGTTTAGTAATACCGCGTGTGTCAATTATCATACGTGCAATTCTGCAAATTTTTCTATAATCAAAAGCAGAATGTTCTGTTGTGATTACGACACAGTCACTCATTTTTAAAACTTTATCGTTTATACTGCATGAAAAAATTTTGTCCCCATTTATAAAAACGTACGGAACAAAAGGATCGCTATAATAAACTTTTGCACCGTTTTTCTTTAGAATCTTTATCAAATCAAGCGCCGGTGATTCTCTGATATCATTAACATCTTTTTTGTATGCCACACCTAAAACAAATATTTTTGCTCCTTTAATTTTCTTGTTTAGGGCAGTTTCTATCATTTTATATACATAGTGAGGCATAGAAGAATTTATCTTTTGGGCAAGCTCAATAAATTCTGATTTGAAACCATGTAATATTGCCTTCCAGCCTAAATAAATAGGATCAGTTGTAAGACAATGCCCTCCTATTCCAGGGCCTGGATAAAATGGCATAAATCCGAAAGGTTTTGTTTTTGCAGCAGCAATAACATCCCAAACATCTATTTTAAGAGCTTTGCAAACCATAGAAATTTCATTAACCAACGCAATATTTACTGTTCTGAATGTATTTTCAAGTAATTTTGCTGTTTCCGCAACGCGGCTCGAGGAGACAACGATAACTTTACCTATTATTTTCCCGTAAATATTCTTTGCCAGGAAAGCTGACTTCTTTGTAACACCACCCACCAATTTTGTTATGTTTTCTGTCTTGTATTTTCTATTTGAAGGGTCGACTCTTTCAGGTGAAAAAACAAGAAAAAAATCTCTATCCAGTTTTAATCCTGTTTTCTCTAAAATAGGTAAAACTACCTCATCAGTAGTGCCAGGATAGGTTGTGCTTTCAAGTATAATAAGCTTTCCTATAGGTCTAATTCTCGCTATTTCTTTTGCTGCTTTTACAATATATGAAATATCCGGCTCTTGTGTTTTGCGCAGAGGTGTTGGAACACATATAATAATAACATCGCTCTTTTTAAGAATAGAAAAATCAGAAGTCGGGACGAACTTGCTTCTTGCCGACATCTTTTTTAACTCGTCATTTTTAATATCTGTGATATAGCTTTTTTTGCCAATTAAGCTTGCTATTCTTTTTTCATCTATATCAACACCAACTACTTTAAAATTTTTCTTTGTAAATAAATTGGCCAAAGGAAGCCCTACATAACCAAGGCCGATTATGCCAATTACGGCTTTTTTGTTTTTTATTTTTTTCTTTAATAAATCAAAAGCGTTCATTTAAGCTTTATCCTCCTTTGTCCGCCATTTTCGATGGTGAATCTTTGGAGTGATCCCGCCAGCAGGCTAATGGGAACTCCGAACTTTATTTAGAAGAATTTTATTGCCCGCTTTCGGTTCTTGGGCCTCTATAGCTTGTAGTAAATTGCAACGGCATTTCAGGAAATGCTTTAAGTCTGAATACCAACCATAGAGTATGATCTTGCTGCTGCCTGTGATTATAAACAACCTGCATAACCCAGCAATGCAAATCTCTTTCAACTCCATATTCCTGTTCCTGCAGTGCATAATCTCTTATGTCTATTCTATGATATGTCCTGAAATTCCATTTATCATTTAATTGAAAACGTGTGTAGCAGGTAATTTGTGAAATGTTTGATATTTCATAACGGTAACCCAGCGCTACTGTCCAGCGTTTGCTATTTGGACTATTAACGCCTATGTCAAAATCAAACTTGCTTATTTCATCGGTCTCTGTATCAAATATCGCTTTGGAATACATATACATCCAATTATATGGCCTTGCCTCAAACTCACCGGTTATATCTGAAAAATAGCTTCCTTCCGGGTCTTGGTAAAGATAATCTGTGCTCAAAAATAAACGGGCCAATTCAACAGTTTCTTCATCCCCTTTTGAATTCTGCCGTTTTGTCTGCAGTTTATTTTCTAATCCTAAGGTTACTCCGTGAGCTTTAACAATACTGTCTGAATCATCAAACTGAACTAAATTAGCATCGCTAATGGTAGGCGCATGTTTATAGTAATATTTTAAAGTTGGAGTCACAATGTGTCTTAGTTTATTTATATCTAGGCCTAAAAAATCGGTTTCTACATCGTAGATTTTATAAAATTTTGTACTAAGATCAACTCCCGTATAAAATTCTCCTCTTATTTGGTCTTTGACTTCATAAATATTTTTAGAATAATATATCTGTTTTGTACCAACATAGGGATTGACACTTACAATGCCAAATAATTTTGCCATATATGATAATTTATTATCAGTATAAAATCTCGCTGCGTGAAGATCGTCATATTCATCATCGGCAAATTTTTTATTAAAATTTGATAGATAATAACTGCCTGAATAATAAAAATCTGTGTTATAAATTTTTGTATCATATATCTCTACATTTACTTCCGGCAATTTTTCAACTGTTGTGAAAAAATCATTAACCTGTTTTTTTGCAGTAAGCTCGATAGAATAATTATCTCTGCCATGAAAAAGAGTTGCGTATGTTTCCGGCTCTTCATCTCTTTCATATTCTCTATAAAAATAATCCTTTATGATTTCTTTATCGCTTAACTTGTTGCCTTCGATTACCAAAAATGTATACGGATCTATCTGCCATTTATGCCTTAATTGTATTCGATAGCGCTCATCCTTGCTTACTATTTCCCCCTTGTCCCAAATATGGCCTTCTTTCATTTTCCGCTCTTTCATGTAATAGCTTCTTAGTATACCTTCCCCAAAGTAAGTTGTATCATATTTATAATCAACTCCACCGGCAAAATCTCTTCTTTCTCTGTAATCTAAATGCACATCTACAACATGCTTTTCTGAAAAACGCTGACGCATTGTACCAAGAAGATATGCTCCCCATTCGCTATTATATCCGGGTATTATAGTCATAAAAGGTCTTTTATCCTTAAGCGAATGAGAAAAATAAGGAAAGTAAAAAACCGGAATATCCTTTATAAAGAATAAAATATGACGAGCAACTACTTTGTTTTTTGGATATATTTCGATTCTCTTGGCTTGTATGCGATAGTGTGGATGCTCTGTAAGATCGCAGGTAGTAATGTAACCTCTTGTAATAACATATTTATCTTCGTTGATTTTTTCTATGCGTTCACCCTTGCCATAATATGGATCAGCTTCTAGCGCAGCGTTTATAATTTCTCCTTCTTTTATACCAAAATCATAAATGACTTTTTCGGCAAAAAATTCTTTTCCAGTCTGCGCGACAACAACATTTCCTTCTGCAATAGCTTTTTTTGTATCTAAAAATACTTCTACTTTATCGCAGGTTAATTTCACATCTTCATATTCAATGACTATATTGCCAGAACCTACTACTTTTTTCTCATCACGAAAGTATTCAACTTTATCTCCGTTTACTACTATGGGAATTTCCTTTTCCTCTTCGCATATTAAACAATCTGAAGAAAATGAAAATAGCATAACTAAAATCAACGCATAAAGAATAACTAACTTCTTGAATTGCACGTAATTATTACCTTTCTTAAAATTTTCCGTTTAAGCGGGGAAGCAAAGACGCGCCTATAATACCTGTATAAATTCCAAGCTTTGCTTTAACAATCTTGACTTTTGAGGATAATATTTTCATCGCTCTGTTTTTTACTGTTTTATTCATATCGTCTTTTATAAATACCCATGCTCCTGAAACGCCACCTCCGACAATAATTTTGTCCGGATCGATTAAATTTATTACGTCTGCCAAAGCTGACCCTAAATAAAAACCAACCTTTCCCCATATTTCTCTTGCCAGCTTATCGCCTTTTTTTGCTGCCAGATATACATGCTTTGGGGTTATTTTATTGTTTTGTGCAATTTTTCTGATTAAAGTTCTACCCTTGTGTTTTTTAAGCATATCCGCCGTAAGTCTGGATATCGCACTATTACCTATGTATTGCTCTAAACACCCATGAGAACCACAATTACATAATGGGCCTTTTTCGTTAATAGATATATGCCCTATTTCACCTGCCCCAAGGTGCGTGCCTCTGTATAACTTACCATCAATAATAATACCACTACCAACACCTGTTCCTATAGCTACGCAGACTAAGTTCTTGCATCCTTTTCCTGCGCCATAGCGATATTCGGCAAGAACTATCGCATTTACATCATTATCTATAAAAACTTTTGTTTTAATTTTTTTTTCTAAAATTTTTTTTATTGGAAAGTTTTTTATTGAAGGTATATTAACTAAGTAGTGTATTATCCCATTCCTTGCATCTATTAAGCCCGGCACCCCTATGCCTATTCCCTGAAGATCTTTGCATGAAATTTTAAATTTAGCACAAAGTCCTTCTATGGTAAGCGTTATTGCTTCTATGATGTCGGATGAACTGGAAGATATACCTACGGGGAAAGTTTTCGAACAAACTACCATACCTTGCTTATCGACAAGCCCTATTTTGAGGTTTGTACCGCCCAAGTCTATTCCAATGGAAAAATTTTTATCTGAAAGCATTTTTTTGCCTTTTCCCATCCAGTTTATTTGTTGCAGGGTTGTGTTTTTTAGTTATATATTATATATTACATTAACCAACGTATCAAGGAAAGTTTGGGCAAGCCAGCTATTTTCGAATGCTATACAATTCTATATGTTATAACTCTATTTTTTCCTTCCTTTTTAGCGCGATAAAGCGCAATATCAGCCTTTTCTACAAGTTGATGCAAATCTTTGGTATTATATGGGAAAAATGACACCCCGATGCTTATGGTTGTTGAAACCATGCGTTCTCCTAAATTAACCTTGAGATCTTCAATAGCACTACGCAACCTCTCCGCTACAACAATTGCTCCTTTTTGGTCTGTATCCGGTAAAAGCAGAATAAATTCTTCACCGCCATATCTTGCAATGATATCTATTTCTCTAAGATTGTTTTTCAAGGTATCGGCAAATACCTTAAGCATTATATCACCGGCAAGATGCCCGTATTGATCGTTGTAGTTTTTAAAATTATCTATGTCAATCATAAGCACAGAAAACGTTAGATTAAATTCTGCAGCCCTGTCCCTTTCCTCTTCTGCTTTTTCCATAAAGTATTTGCGCGTATAAAGACCGGTAAGCATATCGGTTATAATCATTTTTTGTATTTCAGTATAAAGTTTTATTTTTTCAACTTCCAAAGTAATTTGCTCGGAAAGAATTAAAAAATTATCAAAATCTGTTGGGTTAAATTCTAAAATCGTAAACACACCTATAAGTTCTTTTTTAACTTTCAGAGGAAAACTCGCAATGATTTCAATATCTTTATTTTTAACTATACTTGGCAAAAAATAGTTACCTCCACCTGAAACAAGTAAAATAGGTGTATCTTTTTTTACAAAATGTTCCATAAGCACTTTCTCATCTTCATTTAATTCTTCCGAAAAATCCGTACTGTATTCTTGCAATGCCTTTAGTTTTTTCAGGCGTAAAATATTAAATTTTTGCAAATCATTTTTTTGGTCTTCTTCCAAAATAATTAAAGAGAGAGACTCGAAATCAAAATGTGTTTTTACAAAATCTGCCAGAATGGAAAAAAAGGAATCAATGTTGAGAGACTGAGACGTACTTTTTATCGATTCATAGAGAGAACTAACCTCCAAAGATTTTTTTTCTAATATATCGAGATTAAGTTTTATTTTTTCGGATTTTTCTGCCATATCATGGCATCTCTTCGAGGTGTTTTCAAGATTCTCTGATATATTTTTTTCTTCTTTTTTATTAAAAAACCTTACTATAATAAACAAAACTACCGAAAGATTTAAAAATAACGACACTGTTAAAGCATCTTTTATTTCAATTAATTTTAGAAACGCCAGTAAAAACAGAAATAAAGAGACAAAGATGCTCAAGGTAAAGGGAATGCGAACTGGCAGACGATGCGAAGAAAGTGTAACCGGGATATAAAAAATTAATAGAAAACATAGTAAATAAGTTTTTTCACCAAAACCTACTGCATCAAACCACAAAATAAAAATAAATGCTAATAATATTGTGGCTATTAAATAAATGACGCGCATATTTTATCTTTTCCGATTTTTTTTGCTTCGTAAAGAAATTTGTCGGCAATTTTTAAAAGTTCTGAAACGTTTTTGGTATCATCGGGATACAATGCTATTCCAAGAGAAATAGTAACTCCTATTGTCTCGCGGCGAAGATTAACTTTTACTTGCCTTGCCTCTTGATGGATTTTTCTTGCGACATTAAGTATTTCTTCCCTTGTATCCGCATAAGTAAGCAACGAAAATTCCTCTCCTCCGTATCTTGCCGCACACTCATGCTCTCTGGATAACTGTTTGAAAATTTCTGCTATTTTTTTAAGCACCAAATCTCCTGCTATGTGCCCATGTTCATCATTAAGTTTTTTGAAATCATCTATATCTACCATAAAAACTGCAATTTTTTTGTCGGCTAATGTTTTTTCCTGCAAAATACCGGAAAGCTTTTGCTGAAAAACATGTCTTGTAAATAAATTGGTTAGACTGTCTCTTAGGGCCATATCTTTTGCTTTTTCATATAAAAACGCGTTATTTACGGCTATCGATGCGATATCTGAGACAATGTTAAATATCCGCAAATCTTCTACGCTAAATGTCTCTTTTTTCTTTGAATCTATTCGCAAAAGACCTATCACCTTATTATCCGATATAAGGGGACAACACATCACAGAACCTACTTCATGAAAAATTTGTTTGGGAAAACGAAAGTCTCTTTCAATATCCGTTACAATAAGCGGGCTTTGATAAAAAAGCACCCATTTGTTAAAAATATCTTCATAAGGTTGAGAAATAAGTTTTTTATCTACTGAACCTTTTGAATAAGCAACTTCTAACTTTATCGTTGTTTTATTTACATCAAAAAGAAAAATATATATAGCGTCGAATTCATCTATAGCAAGTTTTACTTTATCGGCTATTATTTCAGTAAGTAGTTTTAATTCCAAAGTAACATTAAAAGCTTCGGTGATTGTTTTTAAATTAGCATATCTGTTTAATTTTTTGCGCAATGCCGCTACAAGTGCGTTATTTCTTTCAGAGTCAAATTTTATTAAATTTTGTTTTTCATGTATAGTTTCTATTTTATTTTGAAAACGACTCATTACGGCTTTTTTCTTCTTAATTATTCTTTTTGATGCTATGGCTGAAAATATATAAACAATTAAAAACATCAATCCATAAAAAGAACCCATCCATGACATAACTCTCAGAGTTATAAAAATTAAAAATATAAAAAGCACTGTTATTTTTTTGTATCCATATTCTTTGTAAAATGCAACGGGAATAAAAAATGATAAAATTAAAAGAATGAGATATGTAATGAAAAAATTGGTTGGAGTAATAGAAACCGACGTAAAAATGAAAGCTAAAATAAATAAAATAATAAGCGAACAGACAACAAGCATATCAGAAATTTTAACTGCATATTGTTTTGATATCAAAGTATAATATTCCCACTATATTTGTCGAAAAAATGCGCTTTACTTATATCAAAAACAACTTCAATGTCGTCGTTAATTGCAGGATATGTATGGCTTCTGAATTTTGCTACAAATGCTGACCCTTTTACAAAAAGCCGCAGATACGCGTCGGAACCAATATTTTCTACGGCTTCACAGGTGGCCGTGATAACATTTTCCATTAAAACGTTGGAAACAAAAATTTTGTCATGGATATGTTCCGGTCGTATTCCTAATATGATATCACTATTTAAATAAGTTTCCAGTTTGTTTACCTGCTCATTTATAAGGGATAATCGAAATGCTGGGCTTTTAAAAAACCATCTGTTTTTCTCTTTGCTAATTTTTCCTTCTATGATATTCATAGGTGGAGTACCGATAAATTCAGCAACAAATTTATTAGCCGGTTTTTCATATATTGTTTGTGAATCAGAAATTTGTAAAAGTTTGCCGTCCTTTACTACGCCCAGTCTATCCCCAAGCGTCATTGCTTCAAGCTGATCGTGCGTAACATAAATAACTGTTGTCTGCAGCTTGATGTGAAGTTTTTTAATTTCGAGTCTCATTTGAGCTCTTAGGCGCGCATCTATATTGCTAAGCGGTTCGTCAAATAAAAAAACATCCGGTTTTCGTACAATTGCCCGGCCTAAAGCAACCCTCTGCTGTTCTCCGCCGGATAAATGATAAGGACGTCTTTTAAGCAAATGTCTTATACCTAATAAATCTGCCGCTTCTTCCACGCGTTTTTTTATTTCAGAGCTTGTGTAACCCCTTAATATAAGACCAAATGAAATGTTTTCAAAAACTGTCATATGTGGATAAAGCGCATAGTCCTGAAATACCATGGCAATATTTCTTTCTTTTGGACTTAACGAATTGACTGTAACGTCATTTATGATTATTTTTCCGCTAGTAGGAATTTCGAGACCCGCTATGAGACGTAATATTGTGGTTTTACCGCAACCGGAGGGGCCAACAAGAACTAAAAATTCTCTGTCGAATACATTAAAACTCAGTTCGCTTACTGCTTTTGTGCCGTTTTGGTATGTTTTTGTAACATTTTCCAGTTTTACAGTAGCCATTTATACCGGCTTAAAATATTCCAATATTTTAATAAGTGTATCTTTTAGTTCTCTTCGGCTTACTATCATGTCGATGAGACCGTGCTCTAATAAAAATTCTGACCTTTGAAAACCTTCTGGTAATTTTTGTCTTATTGTCTGTTCAATTACTCTCGGCCCTGTAAATCCTATGAGTGCATTTGGTTCGGCAATTATTACATCTCCAAGCGATGCAAAACTGGCCATAACCCCGGCCATTGTAGGATCGGTTAAGATAGAAATAAACGGCAGTCCGTTTGAATTAAGTTTGCCTAATGCGGCACTTGTCTTTGCCATTTGCATCAGACTTAACATTCCTTCATACATCCTTGCTCCGCCACCTGAACCAGAAACTATTATAACCGGCAGTTTCTTTTTAACGGCACTCTCTATTGCACGTGTTATTTTTTCACCTACAACGGAACCCATCGAGCCCATAATAAATCTTGAATCAGTAACGGCAAAAGCCACCCTGATGCCGCCCATTTCTCCCTCTCCTGTAATAACAGCCTCTTTCAAGCCTGTTTTTTTCTGATCCGCAGCTAACTTTTCTTTATATGTTTTTGGTCCTTCAAAGTTTAAGGCATCTACGGTTTCCATATCTTTGTCGTATTCTTTAAATGTCCCATCGTCAATTAAAAGCTTAATACGTTCAAATGCTCCAATAGTAAAATGAAAGTTGCATTTTTGACAAACGTTTAAATTTTCTTCAAGCTTCTTACGGTATATCAAATTATCGCACTTTGGACATCTTTCCCATAGATCACCTGGAATTTCACGTTTCCTGGCAACCTTAACTATTGTATATTTTGGTTTCTTCTTAAACAGCGCCATTTTCACCTCGCGGTTATCCACAGGGTAAGGGACGTTTAAACGTCCCTTAATAAATATATTTTTTACTTTTAGAACCTACCTACTGATACAGCCAACATTTAAACGTCGGCTACATTTTATCAACTCAAAATTTATGTATCACAAGCCCAGACAAAAGTTTAGGATAAAAATACGTTGCTTTCTGCGGCATTTTCTCGCCTACATTTGCTATTTCCCTTACTTGGGATAGTTTTGTAGGATTAACAAAAAAACAAGCAAAGTATTCTTTCCCATCAACTAATTTTTTTGACAGAACAGCATCCCTTGTATACGCGATATCCGATTCTTTGGTTTCACGATTGCCGAAAAGTTTTTGTATAATTAGCTTATGCAAAATGGTAACGTCAAGCCTTTTCCACTCTTTTGGTTTTTTCTCTTTTATTTCCTGCTCTATTATGTTTTCATTTTTAAGTTTTAACAGATAATATTTGTCCTGCCTTAAATATAACCCAAAACAAAATATTTTATCCTTATAAATATTCATTTTGCCAAAAAGATCATCAATACTGCTACAGGATTCGAGTTCAAAATCTTTTTGTATGATCTTTAACAAATCCTCCTGGCTCATATTGATGTCTTTAATAACTCTGTACGTAGGAAGTATTGTTAATCCTGCATCATCCAAGCTTGAAAAATACATCATGATATAGTCGTAACCCTTTTCGGTCTTGCTATCGTCTTTCTGGCGTCTTAGGTTACGGTATAGAAGCGCTGTTTCAAAACGATGGTGACCATCAGCGATATATACCTGTTTGCCTTTTAGCCCTTCTTGTATTTTTTGTATTATTGAACTGCTTTCCACTTTCCAAAGCTTATGCTCCACTCCTTCAAAATTGATATTAAAATACGGCTTTTCAATAGAGCATGTCTTTTTCAATATACTGGTTATGGCGTTATCATCATCTGAAAAAAGAGAAAAGACCGGGCTTAAATTAGCCTCAACCTGATTCATGAGCTTGAGTCTATCTTCTTTCGGTTTTGGAAAAGTAAACTCATGCGGCAACACGTTTGATTTTTCAGGGCTTTCCAGACGCATTGCTGCAATAAAACCAAACCTATTTTTTATATCACCTTCATGAACATAGGTTTGCATATAAAAATATATACATTCCTTAGCGTCTTCTAAAAGTACTTTTTGCGAAACCCAAGAATTTAAAAATTCTTTTGCGCGGGTATATTTATTGTTTTTTTCGTTATCACCAAGTTCTTCTTTGCCTAAAATAAGTCTGACAATATTATAAGATGAAAGATCATATAATTCGGATTGCATACTTGGTGAGATTACATCGTATGGAGGAGCTACTGTTTTTGATATATCAACTTTTTCTTTATTGTAAAGAAACCCTTTAAAAGGTTTTATCGATGCCATTTTGGATTTTTCCTCTTTATTTATTTTTCGTTTTTATGTTGGTGTTTTGCTCCTGATTTAGGGCAGGCATCACAAGATGTACATTTTTGGGACGCACGTTTATAGTCTGTTTCGTAAAAACCAGAACCTTTAAAAATAATACCTGCACCCGCGCCTATTAAACGCCTAATACTACCATGACATTTAGGACATTTTTCCAAAGGCTTATCCTTCATTTTTTGGATTTTTTCAAACTTATAACCACAGTTTTTGCATTCGTATTCGTAAGTTGGCATTTTTTATACTCTTCGTGCTTGTCCATATTTTAGTCTAGTTTATAGATTATAGTTTATAGTTTGTCTTTATCAGTACCGTTTGGCAAAAAAGATAAGTTAGCATAATGTGGGACTGATAAATACCTCTATAAACCATAAACTATAAACTAACTACCTATTTTACTTACTTTTTAGTAATATTTCCAGACTTTTTACGAGAAACTGAAATATTAACTAAACATATCCGTAAATCTACCTTTTTATTACTTTTTCAGAAAAATATCTTTTATTTTATCAAGAAAACCTTTTGTCACAGGAAAAACTTCCTGATTACAGTTTTTTTCAAACTCTTGTAAAATACTTTTTTGTTTTTCATTAAGGTTTATCGGCGTTTCGACAAAGATCCTTATGTATTCATCACCTATATGATGACTTTGCAATCTTGGCATTCCCTTCCCTTTAAGTTTAAAAATTTTACCATTTTGAGTTCCTGCGGGTATTGCAAGTTCATCATTACCCTCAAGAGTAGGCACTGTAATTTTTGCTCCTAATGTTGCTTGAATGAAATTTATAGGCACCTCGCAGAGTATATCGTCTCCCTGCCGGTTAAATATTACATGTTGTTTTATATTCAAATGGACATCAAGATCTCCTCTTCTGCCGTTTTTTACCGCAATTTCACCTTCGTTTTGAATTTTTAATATGATATCATCATATACGCCACCCGGAATTTTAACTGTTATATTTTTTGAAACTTTTACGTAACCTGTGCCTTTACATTCTTTGCAAGGCTTCTCGATGACGGTTCCTTCTCCCCGGCAACTATAACAAGTCTGGGATATCCTGAAAAACCCTACTTGTTTTATTGTACTTCCTTTTCCATGACATTCCGGGCATTTTTTAATATATTTTTTAGATTCCGCGCCTGTCCCGTCGCATTTTTTGCAAATTTCATTCCTCTTTATTTCTAATTTTCGTTCTGTTCCTTTTGCTGCTTCTTCTAAACTGATTACGATATCATATCTGATATTTCTGCCTCTCCTGGCATAGTGTCCATCGGAAGAAAATCCAAAAACATCACTGTCTACACCAAGGCCTCCGAATAATTCTGAAATATTGCCGAAAATATCAGAAAGATCCTCAAAATGCGTGAAATTCTGCCAACTGAATCCACCCTGAAAAGCGTTTTCGAGGCCTTGATGGCCATATGTGTCATATATTGATCTTTTTTCTGAGTCGCTCAAGACTTCGTAAGCTTCTGATATTTCTTTAAATCTTTCTTCTGATTCTTTTTTATTATCGGGATTTTTATCGGGATGGTGCTTAATTGCAAGTTTTCTGAAAGCGGACTTTATTTCTTCATGGCTTGCCTGTTTTCCAACTCCTAATATTTCGTAATAGTCTCTTTTTTCCATAGATTGCCTTTAAGGTATAACGCAAGGCACGCTTTTGGTTTTAACCTTAAGCGTGCCTTATTATTGAAATCGGAAATATTTTACTCTTCTACTTTATATTCTGCATCGACAACGTCATCGTCATTTTTTTTGCTACCTGATGAATTTTTCGTATTGCCTTCACCATGTCCTTCTTGGCCAGTTTGCCCTTTTGTTTGTTTATACATCTCTTCCGCAATTTTGTGACTTGCTTTTGTAAGCTCGTCTTGGGCATTACGAATTTCCTGGACATCATCGCTCTTAAGCTTCTCTTTGGCTTTCTTCACGGCTTCTTCTATTGTTTGCTTATCTGAAGAAGAAAGTTTTCCCCCCAGTTCTTTTATTGATTTTTCGCTTGCGTATATAAGATTATCAAGCTGGTTTCTTGCTTCAACAACCTCTTTTTTGCTCTTGTCTTCGGCTTCGTGTTCTTTGGCTTCTTTAACCATTTTTTCTATATCAGCCTTGGAAACTCCGCTTGTAGATTCAATTCTTATTTTTTGTTCTTTGCCTGTGGCAAGATCTTTTGCGGAAACATGAACAATTCCGTTTGCGTCAATATCAAAAGTAACTTCAATCTGCGGGATACCCCTTGGTGCTGTCGGTATGCCTATTAAATCAAATCTTCCTAAAGTACGATTAGCTGAAGCTATGTCTCTTTCTCCCTGTAAAACATGTATGGAAACCGCTGTCTGGTTATCCTCCGCAGTAGAAAAAACCTGGCTTTTCTTTGTAGGTATTGTTGTGTTTCTTTCAATCATCCTTGTCATAATGCCGCCCAGCGTTTCTATACCTAGAGAAAGCGGGGTTACATCAAGAAGAACAACGTCTTTCAGCCCTTCTTCGCCGGTTAAAATACCACCCTGTATTGCAGCACCAATCGCCACAACTTCATCTGGGTTAACGCCTTTATGTGGTTCTTTGCCAAAAAGCTGTTTAACCAATTCCTGCACTTTGGGCATACGTGTTTGACCGCCAACCAATATTACTTCATCAATATTCTGGGGGTCCAAACCTGCATCCTTAAGCGCCTGTTTGCATGGCCCGACTGTTCTTTTAATCAAATCATCGGTTAATTGTTCTAATCTAGCCCTTGATAGACTCATAGAAAAATGTTTTGGACCACTTTGATCGGCAGTAATAAACGGTAGATTAATTTCCGTTGTCATATTGGTTGAAAGCTCGCACTTTGCTTTTTCGGCAGCTTCTTTCAACCGCTGTAAAGCCATTTTGTCCTTGGATAAATCTATTCCTGCCTCTTTTTTAAACTCTACAACAAGCCAATCAATGACTTTCTGGTCAAAATTATCACCACCGAGATGCGTATCACCATTTGTTGACTTAACTTCAAAAACACCTTCTCCTATTTCAAGAATGGAAATATCAAACGTACCTCCGCCCAAATCATAAACAGCTATTTTTTCGTTTTTCTTCCTGTCTAAACCATAAGCCAAGCTAGCGGCCGTAGGCTCATTTATTATTCTCAAAACTTCCAGACCTGCAATTTGACCCGCGTCTTTTGTAGCTTGTCTTTGCGAATCATTAAAATAAGCAGGCACTGTTATAACGGCTTTGGTTACTTTTTCTCCAAGATAATCTTCGGCAGTTTGCTTCATTTTCTGAAGTATCATTGCTGAAATCTCAGGCGGTGTATACTTTTTGCCGCTTATTTCTGCTACAACATTTCCTTTTGAATCTGAAACAACCTTATACGGAACAAGTTTTTCTTCCTCTTTGACTTCTTCATGACGCCTGCCCATAAATCTCTTTATGGAAAATACCGTATTTTCTGGGTTTGTAATAGCCTGCCTCTTAGCTGTAATACCAACCAGTCTTTCCTGTGCTTTTGTAAAACCAACAACGCTTGGTGTTGTGCGCGCACCTTCGGCATTTGCTATGACAACAGGTTTGCCTCCCTCCATCACGGCAACGCATGAATTTGTTGTTCCCAAATCAATGCCTATAATTTTGTTTGAATTTTTGTCTGCCATATAAAATCCTCCTTCGTCTTTTTATAATTAAGAAATATTTACTTTTTTATATAACGGCCAACCTTTACTTTCGCCGGCCGTATCAATTTACCATCCATTTTATAACCTGCTTGTATCTCTGCGAGTATAACATCGTCTTTGCTCTCGTCATTTATACTTTCCACAATAACGGCTTCATGAAAATGCGGATCGAACTTTTTTCCCACAGTTTCCAGCTTCTCTGTTCCGAGTTCCATTAAAACTCTTTGAAGTTCTTTTCTTATAAGTTCTACACCGTTTAGAAAATTTTTTATATCTTCTGGCTTTGTAGTTTCTACGTTATCTACTGCTCTGTCGAAATTATCAACTACGGGAAGTATTTTTGTAATAACGTTTTCTGTAGCCAATTGAAAAAAATTTGCTTTTTCTTTTTGTGTTCTTTTTTGAATATTCTCAAGCTCTGCGTGTATGCGTAAAAATTTATCATAATAAACAATTCCCTTTTGGGCCTCTTCACAAAGCTTGGTGTATTCTTCCTCGCTAAGTGTTACTTTTTTGGCTTTATCCGCTGCATTAGGAGTTCCTTTATCCAAAACAGAATTTTTGGCTTTTCCGCTTTCTTCTTTTTTCCCATTTTGCGATAAGAAAGAGCTTTCGTCGGAATTATTTTTAGGCTTTTTTTCTGTTTCCTTTTGCATATTTTAATACTCCAATATATCTTTTATCATAACATTGGTAATCTCAGACAACTTTTCCATAAGAGGAACTATTCGTTCATATTCCATTCTCATCGGTCCTATGACTCCAAAAAGGCCTGTTTTTTTATTAAACCCATATGGCGATGTAATCATTGTGCATTCCGAAAGAACATCATCTTTGTGCTGGCAGCCGATGTGAATTTTAATAGAAGAACTTTTCAAATCTTGTTCGATAATCCTAAAAATCTCCGTTTTGTTATTGAAAAGTTTCAGAAGATCTTTCATTTTTTTCGTGCTGTTAAATTCCGGGCTGTTTATTATATTATATTCGTTTTCCCAAAACATACTGTCGGCATAAAACTCAAATATAGTCCTCTGAATAATGTCTTTTATGTTGTTTGAAATATACGAAAGCGATTTTTCTTCTTTTTCTATTGCCTTATTAAGATACTGGGCAGCTTCTGTAAAGGTAAAACCCCTGAGATGCTCGTTTATGAATTTTGTTATTTTTTCCAGCCTATCCGGTGTAATTTCTTTCTCAAATTCGATAACAAAGCTTTTGCGCAATCCCGAATCAGTAAAAAGATTCACTGCTACTTTTCTTGAAGCAATTCTTACAAAATCTACGTGTTCAATGCCGGTTTCTTGTTCGAACGGAAAAAGAACGAATGCTGTATGCTCTGAAAGCGTTGATAATAAATCAAGAGTTGTTTTTATCACTCCTTCAAGATTTTCTTTTTTAGCGTTGTAAATATTTTTAATGTTTGTCATCTCGTCTTCCGTAAAGTCTTGTTTGCGCATAATCGAATCGACGTAATATCTATAGCCTTTATCGGTAGGGACTCTTCCAGCAGAAGTATGAGGATGAATAATATATCCCATCTCTTCCAGCTCCGACATAATATTTCGTATTGTTGCGCTGGAAAAACCTATTTTTCTGGAGACAAGTTTTGAACTTATAGGTTTTGCCTGTTCAATATACGATTTTATTATAAGGCCTAATATCTTTTTGTTTCGATCTTGTTTATTTTCCATATGCATATCCGCAATATATGCGTTTTTTTATTATGTAGTTTATTTTAGCACTCTAAGCATTAGAGTGCTAAAGGAGCATTTTAGCAAATGCCCTATATTTGTCAAGTAAAATTTGAGTTGGGTTTTGTGACTTAGCGGATTGCAAATTTGTTACAAGATAGTGAAATAGGAGCCGACTTATCACAACAGCCGAGTTCTGTTGTGTCGGTACGGGTTATTGAGGAGCCTTTGGCTCGGAACTTACCTCAACAGGAAATCAGTTAAGGGGAGATTTCCATTCCCAATATTAATATACCACAAAAACATATTGTTGTCATTTTGTTCTTACTCGCGCGGGCGCGTGGATTATCTACAACAGTAGAAATTTAAGAGGTCTGCTAGACCATTGTCCATAATTTCCTCCTTAGGGAATATAAATGAAATATTAAATCAAAATTCACTCTTCATGAAACCCAATTCGACGTTTGGGTTTTTCCCTAACAACCATAAGCTGACGGATAGCGTTAAATATTGCCTTGATTTCGCCATCGTGCCGCTCAATTCCTCTCTCAAGTTCGTTTAGTTTATTTACAAATTCTTTGTGGGCAAAGGCTATCTGCCTTAGCTTAACAAATGTTCGCATAATAGCGATATTCATTTGAACAGCACGCTTACTTCTTAAAATACTTGAAAGCATGGCCACTCCCTGTTCGGTAAACGCATAGGGAGCAGCGCGCCTTGAACCACCCCAACTTGAAATCACAAATTGTGATTTCAAGTTTAAGTATTCCTCATTTGTTAGTTGAAACATAAAATCTTCAGGAAATCTATCAATGTTACGTTTTACGGCTTGAATTAGAACTCTTACTTCAACACCATAAAGTTTTGCTAAATGGTTACTTAATAATACTTTTTGGCCACGAATTAGAAAAATCTTATTTTCAATAAGATTATCCGAAATTAATTTTTTGTCCATAACTCGATTATTTTTTAAAAAATAATTTGAACCGGTCACAATTTGTGACCAGTTCGTTTGTTTCCTTATCATTTAAACGAAACATAAAGTCGTCTGGGAATCTTTTTGAATTTCTCTTAATTGCTTGATTTAGAACCTTGGTAGGAACACCATATAGCTTAGCTAAATCGCTATCTATCATTACTTTATGATTACGAATTAAAAAAATATTTCTTTCGATTAGTTGGTCAGATAACGCTATATTCTTTTGCATGCCCTGCTTTCCCCTCCATTATGACTATAAAAACAAAAAACCTTCGCCTGATTATAATACTACAATAAGCGAAGGTTTTACTTTTTTATAGTGGAGGTTCCCCCTTCGAACACGCCACTTTACCAAAAAATATAACAACAATGTAAACATACCACAAAAAAGTTAGTTCGTCAACTGCGAAGTTCAAAATTAATATAACGAAAAACTAAGAACGGAAGTTGAGTATAAAATAATCTAAAATTAAAAAGTAAAAAATTAAAATTGTGGCGTTTTGAGTTTTATAATTTATTTAAAGTAGGGATTGTTTCGCTCGTTACGCTCGCTCGCAATGACATACTTTGCCGATTTAACAACTTAAATCCGAAGCACAAAGCACGAAATCCCTGCCTGCCGGCAGGCAGGCGAAACAAATTCAAAATCCAAATGCTCTAATGTTCGAAACACGGGTTTAGGACATTAGAATTTCGAACATTTAATATTGTTTCGAATTTCGGATTTCGATATTCGGATTTAACTTCTTCCATCTTTTAGTTCTCATCTATAAACTAACTTAAGCGTCTATGAGAACAAACTTCCCACCCAATTTCTTATGGAGTTTTTCGATTACGCTAGCTGGTATTATTACATCTATGGTTACTTTATTATCCGGCAAGAAATCAGTAGAAATAACTTTTCCATATTTATGCAAAGCGTTTAGCAAGCGCGCGTTGTCAGATGAAAATTCCCATCTGATCGTCTTTACCGTTCCTGAAAATATTTCCGTTATTTTGACTATAAGATTTTCTAAATTTATGTTTTTTACAGCTGAGGTTGTAATACTGTTAGGATATTTTTCTGTTAAACGGGCAACCATAGGTAAATCGACGTTTGTAAGTTTGTCAACTTTGTTGAATACCGTAATTATCGGTTTATCCTGTATGCCTAATTCGTAAAGCACTTCATAAACCGCCTGTATCGCAACTTCAATATTGGCTCTGCTTGAATCCACCATATGGAGCAAAACATCTGCCTCCTTAACTTCTTCAAGCGTTGCTTTAAATGAATCTATTAAGTGATGCGGCAACTTATATAAAAAACCAACTGTATCGCTTAACAAAACTTTTTGTTTAGTCGGCAAAACTAACATTCTTGTCGTGGTATCAAGCGTGCTGAATAATTTATCGTATGCTTTTACGTTTGAATTGGTAAGTTTATTGAACAATGTTGATTTGCCTGCATTCGTATAACCAACTATCGCAACAGTTGGGATTGAAAACGTTTGCCTTGCATGTCTTCGCATTTTTCTCTGGGAAGACATGCGGAGGATTTCTTTTTTAAGGCGCGCTATCTTATCTTTTATTTTTCTCCGGTCAATTTCAAGCTTCTGTTCTCCGGGCCCTCTTGTCCCTATACCTCCCCCCAGCCGCGAAAGAAGTATCCCTTTTCCGGAAAGTCTCGGTAACAAATATTCCAGTTGAGCCAATTCAACCTGAAGTTTACCCTCATTGCTTTTTGCTCTCTGGGCAAATATGTCCAGTATAAGTTGCGTCCTATCTATTGTTTTTACACCTATTGCATCTTCTATGTTTCTCTGCTGGGTCCCTGTAAGATCGTTATTAAATATAACAACATTTGCGTTTTCTTTTTTGGCTATGTTTTTTAGACGTTCTAAATTACCGCTTCCGATGTAATAATCCGAAAATATTTTTTTTAAATTTATCTGAATGCTTTCAGAAATACCGGCACCGGCTGATCTTGCAAGCTCGGTTAATTCATCAGCCATATCATTGATACTGAATCCTGCCTTATCGCTTGTAATATATGCTGTTACTAATATCGCTTTTTCCATGTAGTGTCCTTTTTAGTTCAGAAGTCGGACTACGGAAAACCGAAAACAGAATAATGGAATTTCGAATATCTAAATCCGAAATTCTAAACAATTTCAAATGTTCGAAATCCAAATGTCCTAAACCCGTGTTTCGAGCATTAGAACATTTGAATTTTGAATTTGTTTAGAATTTCGTGCTTCGGATTTCGGATTTAATTTTTTGCGATTTCCGACTTCTGTCTTCTGTCTTTCGTCTTCTGAACTTTTAATACTCAAACTACAAATTAAATCTTACCAAGAATCTTCCCAGCAATCTCTACCGAGCTATCGAAAGGCCCTACCTCAACCCAAACAATCCGTTTATCCTTTCTAAACCATGTCATTTGCCTTTTGGCGAAGCGCCTGGTGTTTATCTTTAGAAGATGCTTGGCCTGCTGAACTGATACCTTACCAGCCAAAAATTCTTTTATCTCTCTTATGCCCATTGCGGATTGCGCTGTAAGACTTATTTTAACGGATGAAAGTTTTTTAACCTCTTCTATCGCACCTTCGGAAAACATAATATCAACACGCCTATCTATTCTTTCGTATAAATCCTGCCTGTCTCTTAGAATCCCGAAAATAACAGTTTCGTAGTCTTTTGCTATACCGCTTGTTTCTTTTTGAAGCAACGATATCGGCCTGCCGGTTACAGTATAGACTTCAAGAGCACGAATCATTCGCCTTAAATCATTAGGATGTATTTTTTCTGCCGCTTGAGAGTCGACAACCTTCAATTTTTGATACAAATATTCGCTTCCTTTTTCGTTTGCTTCTTTTTGAAGCTGCAGTCGTAAATTTTTATCAGCACCGTCGGGAAACTGAAAAATACCATCCAAAAGTGCTTTCATATAAAGGCCGGTGCCTCCCACTACCAAAGGCACCTTTCCTTTTTGAAATATTTTTTCGATTATGTTTTTTGAAATATTTGAAAATTGAGCTGCGTTAAATTCTTCCCAGGGTTCTATAATTCCGATCAAATGGTGGGTTATACGATTAAGCTCATTTTGTGATGGTTTCTGAGTGAGGATATCTATTTTTTTATATACCTGCATTGAATCGCAGGAAATTATTTCGGCATTTATTTTTTGCGCTAATTCTAGCGCGATGTCGCTTTTTCCGCTTGCAGTAGGACCAACAATAAACAAAACTCTGTTTTTGCTCATTAGCTCACGGTCTATTTATCAAACCTTTTTATTTTTGTTTGATAACCTGCCTTTCTTAAAAGCTTGGCTATTTTTTCGGCTTTCTGTTCGGTGGGAATCCTTCCGACCCATACTTTGTATACTTTCATACCGTTAGAATCATCTTCGATTATTTTGACTGTGTAGCCTCGTTTTTTAAGCGCATTTTTTTGTTTTTTTGCATTTTTTGCACTTTTAAAAATACCTGTTTGAACTGCATACAGCCCTTTTTCCGTATCGCCTTTAGAAACAACTAACGTTTTATATTCCTGATCAACAAGTTTGGATTCAAAGCTTAAAGGATATTCGTTTTTTACTTTGTTAAAATAAACTTTGGCTTCAGTTGTATTACCGAGCTTATAATAACACTGCCCGATGTTATAATACGACGATACTTTTATGGAAGAATCATCAAAAGAGCTTTCTGCTGCTTTTTTGTAAAAATCAATAGCATCTTCGAATTCATTGCTTAAAAAATGTATTTGCGCAATTGCGGAGTATGTTTTGTTTTTTATATTGCTGTTTGGATAATCTGCTATTGACTGATCTAAAAATTGTTTTGCATTGGCGTAATCGTTTTTCTTTACATACGCCATGCTCATATTGTAAAGCGCAAAATCATTGCCGTCTTTAGGGCTCGTAGAAATAACTTTCTTGCAATATTCTATCGCCTTGTCCCATTCGCCCTTTAACATTGCTTCATCGGATTTCATCAGCAAAGAAACTTTTCTGTCGGATATACTGCTATATTCTGGCGGCACCATTGCTGTCGGCACAGTCGCGCAACCTTGCTGCAAAATTAAAAATGCGAATATAAAAGCGGACAACGTAAAAGTTTTAATATTTTGTTTCATTTTGTTTTCCCTTTCTTGAAAGATATCTCAAGCTTTATATTAAAAGTTTCCCAAATAAAATACGGGATTTAACCTGAATGATTTTAGCACTAAAAAGCTTTCCTATCAAATCCGATTTTATCTGAGGCGTTTTTTCTAAAACTACAGTTTTATTGGTTCTCGTTCTTGAAAAATACTGATTTTTTGACTTGTTGTAGTCTTCTATCAATATTTCTTCTGTTTTATTGCAGAGTTTTTTGTTTAAGGTCAAAGATATTTTTTCCTGAAGCTCTAATAAAATATGGTTCCTTTTAAGTTTAACTATAGTCTCTACGTCATCCTTCAAGGCACAGGCAGAAGCAGGAGGTCTTGGAGAATATTTAAATATAAAAGCTGCGTCAAAACTGATTTTTTTCATCATTGAATATGTCTTTTTAAAATCCCCTTCTCTTTCGCCCGGAAAACCTACTATGATATCCGTTGTTAAACTTCCGTCTTTGACGATTTTTCTGTATTTGTCTACAAGATTCAAATAATGTTTGGCAGTATATTTTCTGTTCATACATTTAAGTATTTTATCAGAACCTGACTGTAGAGGAAGGTGCAGATGTTCACATACTTTTTCCAAATCACGCATTGCCTTAAATAAATCTTCACTTGCATCTTTTGGGTGCGATGTCATAAATCGTATTCTTTCCAGATCGTTTATTTTATCTATTTTCTCCAATAACCCAACAAATCCCATTCCGCTTTCTGTCGTCCGACTTCCGTCTTCTGACTTCTGACTATAAGAATTCACATTTTGGCCAAGAAGCATAACTTCCTTGAAACCTTTGTCCACTAATCCTTTTATCTCATCTATTACATCTTTCATGGGTCTACTTACCTCGCGACCCCTTACGAACGGAACAATGCAATATGAGCAAAAATTATTACAACCTTCTGCAATATTAACAAAGGTGCTTGTTTTTGTTTCCCTGTAATCATAATCAATTTTTTGCAAAGGCCTTTGGTCCAAATAAGTACAACTTACCTGTTTTTTGTTTGAGATAATATCATCTATTATTTTGGGAATCTCATATATTCCGGATGGGCCGCATACAAAATCTACATGAGTTAGTTTTTTAAGAATATTTTCTTTGAGGTTCTGCGCCATACAACCAACAATACCAAGCACTCTGTCGGGATTCTTTTTTTTCCAGCCTCGAAGAATCCACGCATTACCAAACGCTCTGTCTTCAGCCTGTTTTCTAACAGAACAGGTATTCAGTAAAACTATATCGGCAGATTCTACGGAATCTGCTTTTTGATAACCTTTCGCTAAAAGTTCGGAATATATTATCTCGCTGTCTCGCTCATTCATATAACATCCGAAGGTGCGTATGTACACTTTGCTATTCATAAATGGGTGTTCCAGAAGGTGACTGTCACTTCTTTTTTATTCGACATGATCTCCTCCCGCAAGAACCGGCTCTACCGTCTTGCGAAAATCTTCCCAGAATTTCTTTCTCTTCTCCGAATCCTGCGGCGATAATGCAGGGAACTCTAAGAACGGGACTTTGATATTTTCTTTTGCCAGCTCTTCAGACAATATTTCAGCCATGATGCCCATAAGAACAGGTTCATCTGCATTAGGAGCATCAACCGGATTAGGAGATTCTGTCTGGTATCTATTTACTTTATGCTTGCCCCAGTGGATGCCGCAGGTAGGGCTGTTCTCTAAACCCAAGAAACAGGTTAAGCGGTAATTGTTCTTAATAAACTCTCGCACCATCAAAAGCGGGGTCTTGAGAAGCTCTTTGCAATGGTTACGAAAAAAAATGCTATCATACTGTTGCCTGCCTTGTGGATTACGCATAAGTCCCATCGCAGTAGTTTCCGGGCAAATATACTGGATGATCCCCACCTTTTTATCCATAAGATAATCCACAATCTCCTTGGATAAAGGAAAGTTCTGCCCGAGTATGTGCACCCGGCAGTACGGATTTACCAAACACTGAGCTATAAGTATAATCTTTTTATCTTTTTTGCTCATGGCAAGCTCTCCTTTTATAGCTTTCTACTATCGTAGGCCCAGTGAAGAATAGCCTGGCGCTGTTTCGGCCGGCACACAAGAGCACCCGAGCCGCAGTTCTTCTTAATCTGGGCTATATGCCGTTTTATCGCCTTCCATCTCTTTATCTGGCGCTCATCCTCCCCGAGCAAACGCCTCCCCATATAATAACGGCAGTACCACTGAAACCATCCGCGGGGATCATCCTTATAAATCCAACCTTTTTTTCTCCAGACCGAAAGTGGCTGGCTGGCGTTAACGCCGAAATAATTAAGTTTTGGATCATGTTTTTCTGGGCATAGCTTCGCGTTTTTATACCACGATTTGGGAAATTCTTTCCGGCAATCGGTCATATACTTACCGCCGAATACGCCAATTCTTAGCATCTGCTTCGGAGTAAGTTCAGGTTTAAATTCCGAGCTGAAATTTTTCCCTATAGGCTCGGTTAGCGCATATCGGAAATATTTCTGCATCCTGTCGTTTACAGTTACAAATTTTCGTTTCATTCTATTCCAAAGCTTCTAAAAAAATACACTAACGCGGACAAGACTTAATCCCGCGCTTGATAGCATATCCTTCGTATCCTTCGGGACGGTTCTTGTATCCTTCGGGACGGTTCTTGGAACAATCCCAGACTGGTTCTTTTGATAATCCCAGATCTGTCCCTCTTAAGACCTCACGCTAAATTATACTACTCTGGATAGTTGGATAAAAGATTAAAATAATCAAACGTGGGGACAGCTTTAATCTCAAAATTGGGGACAACGTGAAGGTTTATTTTTGCAAACGGTACAGAACGTCCAGAACGTCTACAGAACGTCATTTAACTTCCACAGAGGCATTCGCGTCAAAAGGATTCGTTCTCATCGCTAACGAAAACAAATAAGGATAATCGCCCTTAAGATACCTCATGTAATCCAGCCACTGAAGAACAAGCTGCTGATATGCCCTTTTTATATCACCTGACAAGTGCTGATAGTCAGTATCTGGCAGTTTCATTAAATCGTGCCTGTGCGCTAATTCGTCGGTTAAATGAAAAACTGCCCATAACAACTCTGTGAATGCTTCGTGCTCAAGCAGGTTCGGATTCTCGAGGAGATTAAGCAAAAAAGCCCTCTTGTCCACTAAGAAATCTTTTACTTCGGTAAGATTACCTCTCTTACTATTTATATTGTTTGCGCAATCCCTTATGCTTTTACGCACTCTCAGAAACTCTTTATCCGTCCAATCTTTTGTTATTAAAAGATGGCCTCCTATACCAGAAAGCTCTGGATCAAATCGAGAACACTTTTTTATAAGTTCGGTACCTACCTCGCTAAAAAAGGTTCCTATAACCATATTGAGCTTTTTTAAAATTGATCGTTTTTCTGTATATACAAGAAGTCGATGCAATACTAGCATTACAATCAGCACATCAATAAACAGAAAAGCGAGATCTCCAATTAGATACAGAAAAATATGGTGTAGATCTCTAAAAAATAGATAGTGAACAAAATAAAAAAAAGCGGATAAAGAAAATAGAATTAAGGCAAGAGTTATTTGCCAATTTAAAAAACGTTTCACTAAAACCCCCTTTGTTCTACTTGAGTCCGTCTAGGAACTTTGCCGCTTTTGAAATGTTTGTCGATCCAGCCGTTTTTAACTTTATCCCGACTGTCAAAGTGCTTGACGTAGGGTTTGATGTCTAAAAGCGGCGTACCGTCTAAAATATCAACTTCCGTAAAAGTTATGGCATTGCCTTTTACGCCTTTTAATTTCACGATCGAAAAACCTATGTGATTTGGCCGGTGTGGACTGCGTATGGCAAATATGCCGTGCTCCGTATCTTCAAGAAAAGGTTTGCCGGTAAGTTTCTCCTCTTTCGATTGGTTAAAATGATAGATTAGGATAACATGCGAGAATCCTTCAATATCCTTCAAGCCAGCCTTATATTCCGGAAATATCCGCGCTGTACCGGTAACTCCCCTTTTAAACTTGCCCTGAATGGGCATGCCTTTGGGTTCTTTATATGGTGTATTGACAATTCCTATGGGTCTGATTGTAATGGGTTTCTTCATTTAAAACGTCACTACCTTATCTGATTCTTTAACGATATCGTACATGTCCTTTATGGTAGAGATAGGGCACATATCAGAGCTTTCCTGCTCTCTCGACTTAATACAACTACCACAAGCGTAAATCATACCTCCTGCCTGCATGAGCTTTTCCGCCTGATCAACGGTGTTAAACTTCTCCGTACTGACCTTTTGGTATTCAACACCTTTGCCCATGAAAAACACTTTTACCTCGTCCTTCTGCCCGAGCGCGAAATTCGCGTAGCGAAGCGCATTCCAGCAGGTTTCAACGTCGTTGGTTGAAATAATTACACCTATTTTCATTCGTTTTCCTCCCTGATTATTTTTTTGTGGCTGCTATCACCACAAAACCCCCTTTTCCGTATCCGCGCTTGGGTTGCTCTTGTGATTTCATTTTATCAGGAAAAATAAATAGCGTTTGATAAAAAGAAAATTTGGAAAAACCTGTTTTTTTAAGCAGCTGCGTTACTTTTTTAACGCTGTAAAACCTGGCTTTTTTATAAAATACGCTTTTTTTCTTTTGATAAAATTTACCGAGAAAACTTTTTTTATCTACTATGCCAATTACTATTCGGCCGTTTTTTTTAAGAATTCTGGCTGTTTCTTTTAGAACTTTTTTGGGATTTTTTACAAAACATAGCGTAATAACAATAATAGCACAATCAAATGTTTTGTCTTTAAAAGGAATATTTTCGCCGGTGCCAAAATAAGCATCAACCCCTCTCTTCTGCGCAACTTTGAGCATACTATAAGAAGGGTCTATACCTTTTGTAATTCCTAAGGTAGAAGCAAATCTTCCTGTTCCCACGCCTATTTCCAAACTTTCCATATTCGCCTTGCGCGGCAAAACTTTGCGTATCGCTTTTAATTCAGATAAAAACGCGAATTTATTTTTTTCATACCATTTGTCGTATTTTTTAGTATATTTATCGAAAACGCTTTTCATAAACCTAGATCCCCAAACCATCCGTCGTAAAATCTTTTTAGATGATTGTATTCTTCCTCTGATATTATGTTTTTTTTAATATCTTTTTCTCTAAAAGAAAACCTGTAATTTATACAAAAAGACTCTATGATATCTTTCGCGTGGTTAATTTTTTTTGCCATTTCTTCAAAATGTTTTTTGTCCTTTTCACCGCATTTATCCGGATGATACTTAAGAGCTAATTTTCTATAGGCGTCTTTGATTTCTTTCATATTCGCTTCTTCACCTAAATCTAATATCTTTCTTGACTCATCAATTTGTTTAAAATCAAACATATTATTCACCCGCCATATTTTGGTTGTTTTTTGTATTTCTTTAAAGTTTATTGTGTAACATTTCTATCTTTTTTTTGCTTAGTTCATTATCCGGATAATACTTTAATATTTTTTCGTTTGTATTAATAGCTTCTTTTGTTTCGCCCAATCGTTCCTGACAAATAGATAACATTTGAAGCGATGAAAGAAAATAAAAATCCCTATCGTCTCTGACGCTGTCTTGGCCATTCTCTATAATAGAAATCGCTTGATTGAAATATTTTTCTGCGGTTTCAAAATTTTTATCTTTGACATAAAGCATCCCAAGCGAATAGTAAGGAATAAAATTACCAGGATCGTTTTCTGTATTTTTTTTGTATATAAGAAAAGCTTTGTATAGATCGCCTGAACATTCATAGGCGTAACCAAGCCAATTTGCAATATTACTATTTCCCGAATCCAAAAGAAGCGCTTTTTTATATTGCCTTATGGCATCTTTATACATTTTGTACCCAAGATAGCTATCCCCTTTGGCCACCAATTGTCCGACTATAAACAGCCTGAATGCAAAAAATAAAAAACATATAAAGATAAAACTAAAAAATATCTTTTTGCCTTTTTCAATTTTATTCATACTATCCTATTAAAAAGAAATAAAGCGCCAGCGCGATTAACACGTTGCCGCCAATCATTTTAACAACCTCTTCTATTCTTTCGGCTTTAGGGTTTATATATTTAACTATACTGGTAAAACTTCCAACTAAAAGTATCGGAAAGCTTTGACCTAACGCATAACTCAAGCATAAGAGTACTGCATAAAGGAGATTTCCTTTTTTAAATATAAAACTTGCTATCATAAATAAAACAGGTCCGCAACACGGACAGGTAGGAGCCTCAAAAACAGCAAAAATAAGGCCAAAAAGAAAAGCTCCCAGCAATCCTTTTTTTTGGAAATTCTGCATATTGCATTGTTTATTTTTAAATAACCCGAAATCCACTAAACCTGCCATATTTATACCCAAAATAAACGCTATCGTTCCCATTAAATAGCAAAAATACCTGTTCCACTTTATCATAGTGGTCAGAAGACTGCTTACAAAACCAAAAATTATACCAAGGAATGTGTAACTCAAAATTAATGCGGCAACAAAAGAAAAAGTCAACAAAATAGCACGCTTTTTAGAATCAGACGCGCCGCTAACATAGCTCATAACAATGGGAACCCTTACTATAGTACAGGAGCTAAAACTTAAAACAGCTCCTGTCCAAAATATTGTTAAAAAAGCAACCCATCCTCTATTTTCTAATATTTGAATTATATTTTGCTGGATACTTGAAATCAAGATGCTCCCCTCTAATTTTTTTTATGTTTTACAAACAACAATGGAAAAACAATGTCGCTCACACAACAAGGAATCCAAACCGCTAAAAATAGAAATATAAAAATAGCGATATATGAAAACCAGTTTGCAATTTCTATTTTTGCCATAATCATATGAAATAGAGACGCCCAGGTACTTAATAAGACATGACCGGCATGGGTAAACTTTGTTTGTGGTTTAAGGTACGCAATAAATATACCTAAAATAGCCAGAGGGTTAATCAACCACCATTTTTCAATGAAACCAAGGTGTATCCCTTTATTAGGCATACCAAGCAGGGATTCTGCTATGTAAGGGATAAGAGAATCGCTAACGGTTGCAATACCCACGGAGCCTACATAACCTATTATGGTTAAAACCCAAAAATTACATTTTCCTTTGATGCAATTAATACTTATGCTGGGACATGCGTGGAGTTTATACATTGCCGCAGTAACTAATGCGCTTAAAAAAACATGTAACGGATGGAGCACGTAAAAAATGTTATATGAAATCTTATAAGGCAATTTTAGCGAAAATACCATAACAACTATTCCAGTAATTGTGCCAAATATCGTAAAAGGTATATGCGTCTTTAACTCTTTTAAAATATGCCCTGCCATTTTATCAAACCTCCAGATCTTGCCCTGTTTTAATAGGCACAAAATTTTCTGAATAGGATTTTCTAAAAATATCTTCCGCTACATCTCCGGAACAATGTGTTGGCCCTGCTTTTATTATACCCATTTTTTTAAACTTTTCGGCTATAATTTCTACTGCCCGTTTATCCGATTCCATGAGATGAAAACCCCCAAAAACAAAATAAATCTGTTCGCCAGGGAATTTTGCTTTTACAAATTCTACCATTGTTAAAACTCCAGGGTGAGCGCATCCCGTAATTATAGTAAGACCATTTTTTGTTTTTAATACAATTGCTTGTTCGGGCATATATCGCCCATGATAAGCTCCGGCGATTTCTCCTGTAACAAAAATATTTTGCGCAATCTCCGTAAGATGCCCTGCTTCAATTATTTCCGCTTGCGCTTCTTTTACTTTATTTTTGAATTCTTTGCTAAAGCCTGGGCAGGAATATACTTTAAGGTCTTTTTTTTCTTTCAATATTTCCCACAAGCCGCCCGTATGGTCCCAGTGATCGTGAGAAATCACTGCTGACTCTATATTTTTTATATCAATTCTTAAAAAATGCATATTCTTAAGCAACCATTCTCCTTTTTCGCCTGTATCAAACAATATTTTATCATCAACTAAAAACGAAACCCCCCAACCGGTGTAAAGGTTTTTATCAAGCGTTGTTCTATCAAAAATAACTTTTATACGCATCTTTAAACTCCTTCCAAAATAGTTCGCTTTTTAAAATTAATCTGCCAAGACTTTTAATTTTTGTTAATGAATATTCTTATTAAATAATTTCACTTATATCATAAACAAAAGGCTGCTTAAATCTTTTTTAAAAAATTCAAATTGTAAAACAATACTATGCTTCCTATTTTGCAGCCGGTTTCCTTGGCCACAACAGGACATTTCACCATAAATAAAAAGAAAATAGGTCTTTTCTCTTGTGATAAGGACTCGAAATTCCCTTGCCCTTTACTAATGATCATGTCCGCTCTGTGATAAATTCTTTTAAATTCCTTTGAACACAAAGCAAGCACTGTACCCGGAGCGCTCGCACCGTTTGAAATTACCCGAACAATCTTATCAATTCCGCAAACTTTTGCGTCTTCAAACAATGCATCGTTTATGATCGGTTTTTTCTTAACTGCATAATAAATATTTTTGCCGGGAAAATTTTTTTTAATTTCTTCTAGCAAAACACGGTCAAATACTATTTCTCCGGCATTATCGGCCAAATACAAAATGCTTTTCGCATTTTTTAAAACCTGTTTAAATTTTGAATAATGAAATGCGGATTTTTTCTGAACGCTTTTATTTTCCTCTGCGAGTATTTTTTTTAATTCTGCTTGTACGTTTAAATTATTTTTTATGCCAAAATCTATAATATTGCCAGCAATGGCTAATTCTACAGCTGTTAAAAGTTTGTCCTCTGAACGATTAACTTTGTTTCTTAATTTCCCTAAAAGTCTCAAGGCAGAAAGATTACTTTTTTGTTTTATATTTCTATAAGGGTCTCCGCCGGGACTTAAATTTTTAAAAAGATTGTATCCGGCGCACGCTATTTCGGGAGGGCTGGCTTTAAGTGAAATTTTCAATATTTTTTTGGCAAATCTATCCAAAATATTTTTTTGTTGCCTCTCGGATGCCTGAGCAATCCGTGCTCCTTCAAGCACCTGCCGGAAAAAACACGGGATACAATCCAAATAAGTTTTCATGGTTTTATTTTATTTTTATCGTTTAATACAACAACCCTCGGCGTTATCAACCTTGCCTCTTCGTTTTCCGCCAAAGCGTATGAAATAATACAAACCTTGTCTCCTATTTCAGCTTGACGCGCCGCCGGACCATAAAGCGCAATTATTCCGCTATTTTCTTTTTCTTCAATTACATATGTTTCAAAACGCATGCCGTTATTAAAATTTACTACTTGAACTTTCTCGTTCGCCAAAATATCGCTTTTTAGCAAAAATGCTTTGTCAATACCAATGCTTCCTTCATAATAAAGTTTCTTTTTTGTAACTGTAGCGTTATGAATTTTAGATTTTATAATTTCTCTTAACATTTTTATAATTTCACCTTCCCTCTTCTTTTTAAAGTATCCTCATCGCTTATAGATACAATACCTTTATTTTTTTTCTTATCGTAAACGGAAAATATATCAATCCCCTTGCAAGCGGAACCAAAATAATATTTTATTTTGGAAATCTCTTCTTTTGTTAATGGTTTAACATTGCAAAATCTCAAGGGCGTATTAATCTGCACCTCATCGGGTTTTATCTCGTTTGCCAAACAAACATACTTATCCACATCTTGCATGTTGCTTTCTATAAACATCATCTGCAAAGCCAACCTTCCCTGATAACTTTTTCTAAATTCTTTTATGCCCTCCAGAATACTGTTTAATTTTATTTCTTTAGCAGGATTGTTAATGACTTTTAAAGACTCTGAAGAGCAGGCATCAAGCTTGGCAACAACAAAGTCTGCCAACAAAAAATCTTTTCTGGCTTTATCTTCACCTATTAAAGAACTATTAGTCAAAACTGCTACTGGTTCTTTGCGTATTAATTTTACTGCTTTTATTGCTTCCCCTAAATTAGCTGCCAAGCCGGGCTCCCCTCTTCCGGAAAAAGTAACATAATCTATAGCTGTATCAGGCAATTTTTTTAATTCTTTGACAATTTCTTCAATAGAAATATAAGTTTTTCTTTCAGAAACATATTTTTTCGTTGCTCCAAGCTGACAATAGATACAATCAAAATTGCATATTTTTTCTTTTTGCGAAAGCAAATCTATACCTAAAGAACTTCCTAATCTCCATGAAGGCACCGGACCGTAAATATATTTAAAATTGTATCGCATTATTCGTGTCCAATAAAATTTTTTATTTTTTCAACTATGCTCAAAAAGGCTTCCGCAGACTTGGATTTCTTCTGAAAAGATACAAAAGGGGTTCCCTTATCAGCGTAGTCAACAAATTCCGGCTGAAAAGGCACACGCCCAAGAAAAGGAACGCCCAATTCTTCCGCCGATTTTTCTCCTCCGCCCATTTTGAAAATGTTTATTTTTTTCCCACAATGCGGACACGTGAAACCGCTCATATTTTCGATTATTCCGACAACTGGAACTTTTAATTCTTTAGCAAATTGAACACTTTTGCGCGCATCCAACACCGCTACATCCTGAGGGGTAGTAACAATAATCGCACCGGTAACATTGGGAATTAACTGACAAGCGCTTAAGGGTTCATCACCTGTTCCCGGAGGAGAATCTATAATGAGATAATCGAGTTCCCCCCAATTTACATCAGCTAAAAACTGTCTTATAACTGCTGTTTTCAGCGGCCCGCGCCAAACAATAGGCTGATCTGAAGCGTATCCCGCCAAAGCAATACTAACCGCTTTAAGCCTTTTTGATACTTCAACCGGTTGAATACTAAATTCAAAATTACATAAAGCATGCTTTTCAATACCAAGCATCTTGGCAATATTAGGACCATGTATATCAATATCTAAGATTCCAATATTATTGTCGGCTAAGGATAGGGCATAAGCCAAATTTACTGCAACTGTTGTCTTCCCTACTCCCCCCTTCCCGCTCATGACAATAAAAGTATGTTTTACATTCGCCATTTTTTCTACAAGGCGTTTTTCTTGTTCTGAAGAATCTGTTCCCTTAGAAGATTCCATATTCACTCTCCTTTTCATTCTTATTTTTGTAGAAACGTCTGTCTGCTTAAATCTGTTTATAATCTTATGTTTTAAGCAAATAATTCGCTATAGCTCGGTAAAGCGTGCTTACAGAAAGTATGGAACAATGCTGATGATTTTTTGGAATGCTTTTTAATTGTTTTATAACCTCTCCGGCTGAAATAGCCAATGCTCTATCGATACTTTTACCATAAGCCAATTGCGCAACCATTGCTGCGCACGCTCTTGCCGCACCACATGCATCTGTATAATACTTAACATTAGTAATTTTATTATTTTTGATAATCAAATAAAATTCCATAGAATCTCCACACGGTCCTTTCAAATATGAGGAACAGGTAGGATTGCTTATTTTACCAAACAAATTTGTATTATTTAAAAGCCTGATAATATCTTTCGGGTAGCCAAGGTTTTTGTTTTTATTTTTACTTTTTTCCATATAAATATCCTTTCGAAAAGTTTATTTATCTATTCGCTTTGATTAATCAAAGCGACACAAGTACATATTATTTTCTATCTTTAAAACTCGGCATGTTCCGGGCATTAACCGGTAATTTTGCTTCATGGATAAATACCGTAAAATTTCCCAAATGAATACGTTGTCCGCCAAGTTTGCTTGAAAAAAGATACTGTTTTTTTAAGTTCAGACTTTCAACTAGTTTGCTTTCAGCTGCATAAGCAGAAACAAAATCAACCCCGCTTTTTGTTAAAACAAAAACGGGTATTTGTGTAGAAAGTTGGCACTTGGCTACAGGTCCTATTATGTTACGCACGTCAAACGAGGCACAACTCCATACTAAATCAGCGTAATCGCGTATCAGGGCAACATTGTTCTTGTCTATACCCGTCGTGCATACTGCTAGCGAAATTATTTTAATTCCTTCTTTCCTTTCTAATAAACGAAATGTTTTCAAATGATCCGCCGAATGACCGCTTACAGTAACAGCTATGGTCCGATAACCTGCTTCTATTGCTTCTTTAACTCCTCGAGCTTGGTCTATAAGCGCATTTTCAAATATTACCCGACAACCGAGAGTTTTAAGTTTTTTAATAATTTCTTTAATAGGCGATGTGAGCAATAAAGTATTCATCCTGGCACCTACGCCTTGGACAACTTCCGGCAGGTTTGTTATAATAGTTCCTGCTCCTTCACAAACTACAACTGCCGCATCTATTGCATTTTTTTTTAATGCAAACATAAGCATCTCTGAGGCACCGTAAGGTATCGATATTGCATCGTAAGAAAGTTTTCTTTTTTTAGTGAAAAAACCATAATCTTTTATTTTCGATTCAATGGCGTTCTTAATAGCAATCTTAATAGTTTTTTTATCATTATTACGTTTGGTCTTAAAATTTTTATATAAATGATTTGCCAACGGACAAGACATGAGCGTCGGCTCGGTAATATTGATTATTTTTCCATCGGAAATACTTACAAACGATGAAAAATATTTCAATATATGAATATCCCTTGTATATACAAGGCTCATATTTTAAACCTGCAATTTTTCCCAAATTCTACGAATTTCTTTAGTAACAGGGGTATCCTTATACTCTATAACTGTTTTGCCTTTTACCATAGATTCGACAACGGTTTTATCAAATTTAATTTTACCTAGAAATGAAATACCATTATTAAAACAATAATCCTCTATCTTCTTTGACATAGAAGGGTTTAAATCATATTTATTAATTATTAATCGCGAGACAATATTAAAATGTTTTGCTACCTCTATAACTCTTGACGCATCATGTAAGCCTGATAACGTAGGTTCAGTTACTACTACCGCAAAATCAATACCAGAAAGTGAGGCGATAACAGGACATCCTATGCCTGGAGCACCATCAACAATCACCCAATCACAATTATTTTTTTCTGCCAGTTCTTTTGCCTGCTTTCTCACTAAAGAAACAAGTTTACCCGAATTTTCTTCGGCAATTCCAAGTTTAGCGTGCACCATAAGACCAAATCTAGTTTCAGAAATAAACCACTCTCCTGAAAGATTCTCTTCCATTTTTATAGCGCCAACCGGGCAAATATGGCTGCAAAAACCACAACCTTCGCAGGAAACATGATCAATCACAAAATCATTGCTTATAGCGTCAAATCTACAAGCTGCAATACATTGTCCGCATTGCCGGCATATTTTTTTATCAATTGAAGCGCTTAACCCGCTTCTAAAATCATGGCGTTCTATAATTTTTGGCTGCAATAACAAATGCAAATCCGCAGCATCTACGTCGCAGTCTGCCATAACTTTGTTTTTTGCCAAACTCGCAAACGCTCCGGTAATCACGGTCTTGCCGGTGCCGCCTTTCCCGCTTATTATAACTATTTGTTTCATCTTTACCTTTTAAGAAAAATATATGTTTTTTTATTTTTTTTATCTAATGTAAATAATCTGTTTTGTGTAATATCATGTATTATTTTGCTGTTTGTCATGCGATGGTCGTAAAAAGATAGGATACCGTTTGTCTTTAAAACACGATGTAATTCTTCTAATACCTCGGCGGGGTTATCTAATGCATGAAATGTATCGTAAAGCAAGACTGTATCTACGCTGTTATCCGGCAAACCTGTCGCGCAAAACGAATGTATAACATTAACGTTTTTAATTTTTTTCATTGAAATAAGATTGTTTATTCTTGAAATTGCGAGCGGATGCGCGTCCAAAGCATAAACTTTGCCAAAATCTTGCACAATTTTGGCAAGCAAAATAGTATAGCTGCCTGAACCACAGCCATAATCAAGAACACAAAAACCCGGTTTTATATCCGCTTCTTTTAAAATATCCATACGGGGAAAAAAGATGTCCCGCATTTTAAAGAAAAAAACATGGAAATAAAAATGCATGCTAGAATACATTTTTTGCTTAGAAGAAACGTTTTTTATTTTATTAACTTTAACATTATGCATGTACCGTGTATAACCTTTATGTTATTATTATGACAAAATTCAATAGCCTTCTGGCTTTCTGCCCCGGGCTGCAACCAAACTCTTGTTATGCCTTTTGCGATGCATTCTTTTAAAATAGCTTCAGTTGCTGGCGGTGGAGTAACAATATCTACCGCACCAACATCATTTGGAATATCAATTATGCTTTTATAACAAACTTTGCCTGCAACCTCAGACAAAGAAGGATTAACTGGAAAAACCTCATAGCCTTTATTTGATAAATCAACTAAAATTTGGTAGGCTACCTTAAATTCATTTCTAAATGAACCTACTACCGCTATTTTTTTCTGTTCTAGAAAATCTTTAATTAATTTTTCCATTTTTGATGGCATTAAAAAGCTCCTGAAAATCTTTTTTATATTCTGGGAATACATTAACCATAGGCTCACCCTTAGAATAAGCCATGGCTATTTCTTTTTTAAATGGTATTTTCAGCAATACGGGAATATTTTCCCTGCTACAATACTCCTCAGTCTTATTGTTTCCTAAATCCGAACGGTTAATTACTACCCCAAAAAGAATTTTTAGTTTTCTTAATACCTCAACTGCCAAAATCAGGTCATTCAAACCAAAAGGTGTCGGTTCGGTAACCAATAAACAAAAATCACTGCCTTTCACTGATGTAACTACCGGGCAAGATGTTCCAGGAGGAGCATCAATGATAACAGTTTTTTTAAAATTTATATGCGCTTTGACCTGGCGGATAAGAGGCGGGGACATCGCTTCGCCGATATTGAGTTTTCCATGAACAAATTCTATCTCGTTGCAGTTGCCAGACTCCACTACGCCAATTTCTCTATTTACTTCTTTTATTGCCTTTTCAGGGCAAAGCGCGCTACAAGCACCGCAGCCATGACATAAATGCGCGAATATTAAGGTACTGCCTTTTTTCTCATCCTGTCCCGGCAATACTGCTATCGCATTATAAACACAAACCTTAGCGCACTTACCACAATATACACATTGCGATTTGTCAATTTTGGGAACGAGTATATACGCTTTGTCTTTCTTTGTTATCTTGGGTTTAAGAAAAATATGGGCATTGGGCTCTTCAACATCGCAATCAAGAAATTGCACATTATCTATGGATAAAGCTAAATTAACTGCAATTGTTGTTTTCCCTGTTCCGCCTTTTCCGCTTGCAACTGAAATAATCATATTTTTGTATTTAATTACAATTGGCTACAATTATTCTTTGAACTTCGCTCTGAAATTCTTTCACATTAAATTCCTTATGTATAAAATAATCCTTGGCCTCGTCTAAGCGGTGTTTGAAATAATCATGCTTTTTACCTTCAGCATTATGACAAGCATTAATAATCTCAAGCCCTTTAGAAGTAAAATCGCTTAAAACTATTTTTCCTTTAGCCTGCAGGAGACGAATCATTTCATCCAAAACTGCTAAGGGTCTTTCGAGATGGTGAAACACATTAATAGAAAATATGGTGTCAAAACTCCGGTTAGGAAAACTTAATTGTTCGGCATTCTCAATTTTAAAAATAACTCGTTTTTCAAAACCAAAATACCGAATATTCAACTTAGCTATCTTTTGTTCTTCTGCGGAAATGTCGATACTTATAAAATTAAAACCGCGTTTTGCCAAAGCAAGCGCAAAATGCCCCTTACCGGTACCAATTTCAAGGATTTCTCCGGAAATAGGCAGGGATTTATCGAGAATGAAATCTCTTTCTTCTTCTAAATCATAACCAAAGCTTCGGTAAAATTTAACTCTCTCTAAATACCTTTTATGGTTTTCAAGAACTTTCTTATTCAAAATTTAATCCTTATCCTCTTACCATTCTTATCCCACATTTAGGACAATTCATGGAAGAACATGGTGCCCCAACCTGATGCGGCACTTTTGTTCCGCAAGCAGGACATACACAATTTCCTCCGGGGCCTGCGTCCTGACGGTTTCCTGCTCCTCTACCCATACCTCTTCCCATCCCTGGGCCTTGCCCTAAAGGGCCTGTTCCGTCGCCTCTTGGCATATTAATCACCTCTCTTTCAATTTGCAGCGAGACGTAGCCCGCTATCCCATCGAACATCCCATACTTAATTCTCTTAGTTTATATTATGCGCGAGATTTTTAAAATGAAGTATCTTCCGTCGCATCTATCCGTTTCTTATAAAAATCCACAGCTTCAAATTCCTCTCTCAAAAATACCGCACCTTGCTGTCAATTATTTGCACAAACTTCGCATTTAAGGAACCCTAGTTTATAACTGTTTTTTTTCAATTTTTATCGTCTACATCGGATAAATTTTAACACAAACACAACAGCCAGTATATTTATTCCTATTCACTTTAGCTGCCATACCTAGTCCTTTTTATTTACTCTTACCCGGCATACCAAATTTTGAGCCAACGCTGGGATTGGAAACTGCCTTAAATTCTCCTTTTTTATATTTCTCAATAGCTTCTTTAACCGTACCCGAAGCTCCGGTAAATATCTCTATTCCTGCCGCTTGTAATGTCTGAAAAGCATTAGGCCCGACGTTGCCTGTAACCACAGCCTTAATATTTTTAGAAGCAACTAACTGTGCCGACTGGATGCCTGCTCCTCCCATAGATTCAATATTTGGATTTTCAATGGCTTCAAATTTTAAGGTATCAATATCCAAGATAATAAAATACTGGCATCTGCCGAATCGCGGATCTACCTTAGAACTAAGGTTATTCCCTTCAGAAGTAACGCATACTTTCATAATTTTAAACCTCCTTAATGATCGCAATCCTCTTTATGCGGATGATCACATTCCTCTTTTTCTAACCCGTAGCCTTTACCCGCTCCGGGTTTACAAAGGCTCTCTTGGCTTTTTAGGGTGCCTTTTTTAATTTTTTCTATAACATCATCAATGCTTCCGCTTATCCCCACGATTGTTTTGATATTATACTCATCAAAAAATGATACTGCCCGCATCCCCATACCTCCGGCAATTATGCAATTGACGCCTTTTTGGTGCAGAAATTCCGGAATTGCTCCTGGTTGATGACCGGGATTAGCAAGTTCTATTTTTTTAGTTACCTTGTCTTTTTCAATATCAACAATAGTAAAAAATGGGCATCTGCCAAAGTGAGCGGATACGAAACCGTTATCTGTAGATATAGCTATTCTCATAATAGTCACTCCGATCCATTTTAAAAAAATTGACAAGAGGCAGCATTTTCCACCACCTCTTGCCGTTGCCGATTATGCATTTTTGCTTTTTTCGTCTTGAATTTTTTCCAAGGACTGCATTCTGGTTTGAATACTATCAAGTTCTTCTTTTAACATCTCGGCTTCGTTTTTGAGAAATTCTATTTCTTGTTTTGGAGTAATTTCGTTGGTATATGGTTCTAAATTATTAAAAACAGGATAACCATAGTTCATCCGGGCCCAACCCGGTAATCCTGTGGCCCAATACAAATTTCTACACCCCCTGCCGCTTCCGCGGCCAAAAAAACCTCTTCCTCGGCCAGAGCCTATTCCAAAACCTGAATTCATATAACCAGGCATAGCATAACCAGCGCAATAACCCGCCGCTCTTCCTGTCATAGGCCCTTGTCCTATCGGACCAGTTCCGTCTCCTCTTGGCATATCAAACACCTCCTTTTAATCTGTTGCTTGGCTTTTTTTATTCCTATATATTTAAGCTTTTTATAGCTAACGGAAACCATTTTCATTAATATTTAAAAAATATATTCTATTTTTTCGAGCATTCGCTGCAAAGTCCATAAAATTGTATCAGATGATTGGTAATTTTAAAATTGTACTTTTTTGCAAGGCCTTTTTCGGTTTGGTTAAGCAACTCCACTTCTTCATCAATAAAATCAGTGTAATCAATAATGCGTTTACAATTTGTACATACTAAATGATGATGGTGGTGTATCCCCTTCGGCCCTTCTGCCAATTCATAACGCGCTCTCCTGTCCCCAAAATCAAACTTGAAAACCAAACCTAAATCTACTAATACATCCAAGGTGCGATATATTGTTGTTAGGCCGATGCTAGGAAACCTGTGATGAACTTTCATGTATATATTTTCAGCACTTAGATGCTGGCTAGATTTTGAAAGCGCGTCCAAAATAGCCTCTCTGCCGGATGTTATTCTATAGCCGCATCCTCTAAATCTTCCATGCCACCACAATGGTGACGAACAATTTTTTCCATGCATAAAAATCTCTTTCTAAAATTAATGGAAATGGTTACCGTTATCAATTATACTGACTTTTCAGGTTTTGTCAAGAATTATTTTTGCAAATACAGCCACCGCTTATATAAAACACGCAAATACGTTTTCTGCACGGAACCGGCATTAAAAAAATTGCGCTGATTTTTTTGTAAAAATCAAACTATATTACTTTCCCGATTTCTTTATTTCTTCCTCTACCTCTTTTGCCCCCTCGTCATAAAATTTTTGTTCATCAGGGGCGATTTCTTTTAAAAGCCTCAAAAACTCTCCTGCGTGCACTCTCTCTTCATTTGCAATATCTTTCAATACTTCCTGGGCCAATTTATTATCAGTTGACTCTGCAAGTTGCATATAAAGCTGCACCGCTTCATACTCGGCAGCAATCATAAAGCGAATTGCACGCACAAGCTCCGATTTTGTAATTTTTTTATCTTTTGCTAACCCTGCAAACGGTGTTCCAAAATCCGGCATAATTCCCTCCTTTTTTTTATTAAACATTAACATGTAAAAAATTTCTTACAATAAGCCCTATTAAAAAACTGAGGAATGCAACACTGATACTTATAGTAAACATTTCCAAAAACCGCGACGTAAAAGAAACCTCTTTTACAACAGAGAAAAAAAACGTAAATATTAAAATAAGCAAAATCGCCAGTCCGATTGTAGAAAGTAAAGAAAAATAAAAATTGTTAAAAATAAAATAAGGTAAAACTAAAACTATAACAGTTATAATATATGCTACACCTGTGTAAAAAGATGCTTTTAAAGGATTTTTACTTCCTCCTTCTGCTTTAGAGGAAAGGTACTCCGATGCGGCCATAGAAAAAGACGCGGAAAAGCCCATAATAATTCCGGTCATCGCAATTAAATGGGAATTTCTCAAGGCAAAGGTAAAACCTGCCAGCGCGCCAGTAAATTCTACTAAGGCATCGTTTAAACCAAGTACCATAGATCCCATATATTTTAATTTATCCTCATCTATCATCGCTATAAGTTTTTTTTCGTGCTCAAGTTCCTCGTTTTGTATCTGCCCTGCCTCAGGCACCCACCCGGCAATCTTTGCGTATGAATGTTGAGCATCATTTTCGCCTGCTTCCATTAATTTTACGCCAAAGGTTACCCCAAAAATCGCGGATATAACTATATAAAACCATTTTTTGAAATTATTAGGTTGAATACTTGTTCCGGAATACTTATGCCAAATATGATAGTGCTTTTTTTCTTCGTCAGCGATTTCTTCCATAATTAAACGATTGTTTTTATCTTTCATAAAACGAGAAAGAGCTTTGTAAACATAATATTCTGTTATTTCATTTCTTTGAAAACCTAAAATCATTTTTTTTATTTTAAGATTAAGTTCTGCCATATCATCCTCTAACACAGATTACATATTTCTTGCAAAACATACAGTTCACTTTAAAATAACAACTAAAGTTCCAAGTGTAATCAAAAATACTCCAAACAATTGATACATATTCAAGCGTTCCCCTAAAAACATAATAGATAAAATTACCGCAAAAACTAGGCTTAGTTTATCTATGGGCGCCACTAATGAGGCCGGCCCGGTTTGCAACGCACGAAAATAACAAAGCCATGAGAGCCCTGTTGCTATTGCAGAAAGCACAAGAAATATAAGACTACGTTTTTCAAGTAAAAACGGATTTTTCCATTCTCCTCTGAAAGCAACAATTGCACCTATAAAAACTATAATAACAATTGTCCTGATAAGTGTGGCTAAATTGGAAGAAACATTTTTAACGCCTACTTTTGCCAACACTGCTGTCAATCCTGCAAAAAGAGCTGATCCAACAGCAAATATTTTCCAATCTAACATTGGTTCTCCTATTTTAGAAATGGTTTTTGTACTATGAATTAAAAATTCTATTTTCCGAATCCCTTGCTTTCTAATGCAGATAGAAATCCAGGATTAACTTTATAACCCATTTCAATGGCTGTTTTCACATCTTGCCAGCTCTTATCATATTGGCCACTATAAAAATACGCAACGCCACGATCGTTATAGCATTGTGCAATAAAATCTTTTTTATTCGAATCCATTTCTATTGCCTTGGTAAAATCCTGAATCGCTTTATCATATTCCCTGCAGTTTACATATGCCAATCCTCTATCGTGAATAACATAAGCTGGATTCGTTGTAATTTTTAAGGCTTCAGTAAAAAGCTCAATGGCTTTTTCATGTTTCCCAATTTTATCATAAGCGGTTGCCTTTCCTTCAAGAGGTATTGAATCGCTTGGATTGTTCTTAATATCTTCGTCACATTTTTTGATGATTTGCTCATAGTAAGCGCTCCTTGATATTATGATAAATGCAATACTAAAAATAATAAAAGCTATTGACGTAAAAAATGGGATGAGAAGTATTTTTAATCTCCGTTTAACAAAGCTTATAACTACTGGTATATACAGCAAGAGACAAAACAAAGAACCGAGAATTAAATATAAATGGCTCCATCTCATCCAATTATACCCAGGTACAAGAGGACTTCCTGTCTTCCAGCGCATCAAATTAGCAAATACGCCGACAAAATATAAAAGCACAGCCGGCAATATCAAAAAGAAAACAATTATAATAATACGCAATACTTTTTCCATAGTCTTTTCCTATATATCGCAAGTTTCGGATAAAAACTACTCTTTATGAAGAACGATCTCCGAAATATCTTTTCTTTTGATTTTTCGCGTAGCAGTTTTCGGCAATTCATCGAACCAGATATCAAAACCAATTACTTTTTTATATTCTGCCAAATTTTCGCTTAAATTATTTATATCCGAAGAAATTCTTGCTTTAATTTTATCTTTATCGCCACGCTCTGCTGCATCAAATGAATCAAGATTAGGAACAATAACCGCATAGACTTCTTCGCAGCCTTTACGTGCTCCTTTTGTGGCTATCCTGCCAAGAACACACATCTCTTTTATGAATCTGCTTTTGCCCAGCACCTCTTCGACCTCTTCCGGAAAAACTTTTTTGCCGGCGCCAAGAACAATAAGGTTTCTCACGCGGCCAGATATGAAAAGAAAACCATCCCTATCAAGATAGCCTATATCTCCAGTATAAAACCACCCGTCTTTGATAACCTCTGCTGTTTTCTCCGGATTACGATAGTAACCCTTCATAAGATGAGGACCTCTTGTAATAATCTCTCCTTCTTTGGCAAGCTTATTTTCTTTTAAAATTTTAAGCTCTACGCCAGGCAATGGCTTGCCAACGGAGCCATATCTGTTATCCTTAAATGTGTTGACCGATATCACAGGCGCTGTTTCAGTCAAGCCATAACCTTGCAAAACTCTAAAACCCAAAGCATTCATATCCCTTTCGACGTCTATATTCAATGGGGCTCCCCCGCTCACAAAACTTCTTAGCTTTCCTCCGAACTCTTTATGGACAGAGCCAAACAGCGATTTTCCGATTCGTATATTGATTTTAATCATTAACTTGGAAAGACTAAGCATGAAAAAAAATATATTTTTCTTGTAACGTGGAAGATTTTCTACCTTTTTAAAAATTCCATCATGAAGCATTTTAAGAACAAGCGGCACACAAATCATATTTGTCGTGCGGGTTTCTTTCATCAAAGAAATAAGCGTAGTTGCTTTTATGGTATCTGCATAGGTAATGCAGGCACCTGCATAAAGCGGAGCTATTAAACCTCCTGTTATCTCAAGCATATGATTAAGCGGCAGTATCGAAAGAAACTGGTCTCTTTTGCTGTAATGGATTATGTCACTCAATGATCTGACCTGAAACATCAGATTATCATAGCTAAGCTCGACGCCTTTTGCCACTCCGGTAGTTCCTGAAGTATAAACTATGATGGCTGTATCTTGGGGGTGGATAGGATAATACTTTTGTTCTCCCTCTTTCATTTTCAAATTCTTTAACTGTATGACATCAGCCCTTTCGGCTTCATCCAATAAAATAATATGCTTAAGGGCAGGAAGGGAGTTTTTTATTTTATCAATAATACCCAGCAATTTTCCGCTCACAATTACGCATTTCGCCTGGCTGTCGCTTAAAATAAAATGAATTTCTTTTTCGGTAAGTTTTATATCTATTGGGACCGTTATTCCGGCACATGAGACAATACCAAACAAAGCTATCGACCATTCCGGCCTGCTTTCCGATAAAATTGCCACCCTATCATTTTTTACTATTCCTAATTTTATAAGTGTTGAGGAAAGATCGACTGCTCTTCGCCCAAGTTCTACATAAGAGAGGGTCCTATAGGAATTTTCTTTTGATTTAATCTGTAACGCAGTTATCTCTCCATATTGTTTGTTTATGGTCTCTAAGATATCTGTTATTGTGATTACTTTAAGCGGAACACACTTAGGCTTTATTTTCATTTTCCGCGTGCCTTTCTCTGGCTGACTGGCCAGGAACTCCGAAATAGACATCTTTTGGTTCAACCTTCACGTTTTTTCCAAGAACTGCACCGGCAGATACTAATGCGCCATCTCCTATTTCACAACCGGGAAGAATAACAGAATTAAGGCCTACTACAACTCTCTTGCCAATTTTAACTTTTTTCAATATCAATTTTCCTCTTTCAAAAGAATGACATATTACAGTAGAGTGCCCTCCTATTACAGTTCCATCGCCAATCTCCAATAAAGATAAATCTGCGCCAAATTTAGAATTAATTTGTACGTTTTTTCCCACTCTAGCACCCATTAACCTATAAAACATGCTGGCAAGCGGTGTTAATAAGATAAAATCCATAAATGTAATTGAAACTACGTAATATAAAGAATTAACAACAAACCATTTTACTAAACCGAAAGAATTTAATTTGTATTCTCCCTCTTTAAGATTAAGTCTAAATATTATACGCAATAAACCAACTAATATTATAATTGTAAGTCCATAAATAAAATACGACGCTCCGATAGAAAAAGATAAAAATAAAATACGCGGTATGCTGCTTAGTTCGGCTGTTTTGACCCAAATATGATAACAAAACAATACACCGGGAAATGCTGACATGCCTATAAGTAATGCACCCAATATATACAGACTGAAAGTTAAGAATAGCTGCCCTACTGCCATAATAAAAGTTTTCATCCTTTACCTCTTTTTTTTAACTTTTCATTTTGAATTTTAAATCACTCGATGTTACTTTTTGAACTATAAACCATAATCTATAATCTAATTTTCTTTTCCTAAAACTTTTTTCAAGGTACGAAGAAATTCTGGGTGTACATTGTACCCCAATGTTTCTGCTTTGCAAACATCTTCCCATGCTTTATTGTAATCTTTTATAGCAAAATAAATGCAACCTCTGTCATTATAGCTTTGAGCGTCCGTTGGAACAATTTCTATTGCCTTGTTTAAATCAGCAAGCGCTTTGTCATATTGTCCCATATTGAAATATAGCTGTCCTCTATTCATATATGAAAAAGGAAAATCTGGTTTAAGTGATATTGCTTTTGCAAAATCTGACAAGGCTAGTTCAACCTGTTTTCTATCTTTATATATATTGCCACGATTATTATAAACTTCTGCCATATTAGGATCTAGTTCAATCGCTTTGTTATACATTTTGAGAGCCTCATTAAGTTGTCCTTTTTCTTTCAAGAGCAATCCAAAACCCCAATAAACTTCAGCATTATTATTGTCTAGCAGCCATACCTGATTGAAACGCTTCATGGCTGTTTTAAAATCCTTGTCGTGATAGCAACCCCATGCCCAGTTAAGTCCAAACTCAATAGCTTTTTCTCTACTCCCAGTATCTTTTATAGTTTGTTTAATAAATTTATCATGTATCGTTTGCAATTCAGGCGAATGTTTCCCAGCATACATAGGAATTTCATTGAGTGGCACATTCTCTCCGCATCCGCTACAAATTAATAAAATAATTCCCAAAAATAAAAGTGCCCTTATCCCTTTATTTTTCATATTCTTTTTTCCTCATTAGTCCTTTATCTTTCAAGCTATAAACTATGGAGCCCTGTATTTCTACCCGCCTTCTAAAGTTGCGGGCGACATCTCCTGCCTGCTGGCAGGCGCCTAAGGCAACTTGTTATTGTCAGAAATTCACTGCAACTATTATAGGGGACACTTAAGTGTCCCCTACTGACGAAGGCGGACTTATCTCGCCGAAGCATAACATCCATGAAGCTCTTCTCCGGCGAAGGCGGATAAACTGCCTTAAATCCATTTAATCACTGGAATTTTCTTCTCCGGTGATTCAGGAAAACCTTTTTTAGGATAACCCAATAAAATAGGGCCGTATACCTTTTCATCATTTTTAAGTTCTAACATCTTCCTTGCTTCTTCATCGTCTAATATCAACTGTCCGAAGAAAACCCAGCAGCTTCCTATATCAAGCGACCTTGCGGCAAGCATTATGTTCTGGCATACCATTGGGCAATCCAACGGCCCTGTCATGCCACGACCGATGACAAAAACAATTGTAGGGGCCGAATAGTAAACTGGATCATCGCTTGAAGCATCAATGTCTTCCCTCATAGTTTTTAACCCATCTGATGCATTTTGTATCCATTTTTTATAGCGGGGCATAGCAAGACTGGCTAATTTTTTTCTAGTTGTTTCATCCTGGATAACAACAAATCTCCATTCTTGAGCGTTGCAGCCACTCGGAGCTAAATTGCCTGCGTTGATTATTTCAAGCAATATATTTTTTGGTATTTGCTTTTGTTCATACTGCCGGACAGATCTTCTGCTTTCAATAATTTCAATAGTTTGATTCATTGTATCCTCCTTTAAAAAATATTGCGCCATCTTCGCGGTGAAGCCAATTCCCCTAATCACTACTATCCTGCTAATTGAATTATAATTCCTGCAAAAATACTGATTGTTAACAACAACCCTATTATTCGAAGAGTGTCCTTTAAATTTCTGTTTTCTTTAACTAATACTAAAAGCCCCAAGCCTGAACCAGCACATAACCCTGCTACAAGCGAACCAAAGCTTATAGCGTCCTTTGCATAAAAAGTAGCAAGCAAAACCGAGGCAAAACAATTTGGAATAAGTCCGATAAAAGAAGTAGCTATTGGTTGAAAAATTGTGCCATTAAATAATATCAGCCCAACTTTTTCTATACCAACTGAAGCAACAATAAAATTTAAGCCAACTGTCAAAGCAAATAGGAAAGTGAAAATTTTTAATGTGTGCAATAAGGGATGGATTAGAAGAACTTTTATCTTGGAGGAGTGTTTACATAAAACGTGTGAACAACATCCGGCGTGTTCATGAACTGCCTTATCATAGCTTTCGTCTTCTTGTGTTAAATGCATTTGTTGTTTTATTACTTGCCGATTTAAAAACAAATCTACGCTTACGCCAACAATAATGGCAATCATAACTTTTATAATAATAAGCAAACCAACCATCTGCATTTCTTGCGGCATAGCCAAAAGCACAGGCACGGCCTCATCAGATGTTGAAATAAAAACAGCCAAAAGTGTTCCGACAGAGACCAGCCGTTTTGTATATAAAGCCGCAGCCATTACTGAAAATCCGCATTGCGGCAAACAACCAACCAAAGCACCAGCTATCGGTCCCCAGACGCCAAGCCGCATAACAAAATGCCCCATCAGATTGCCATAACGAGATTCCAAGAAAGCGATTAAGAAATAGATTATGGCTAATAAAGGCAAGAGTTTTCCTGTGTCTGTTAGGGCTTCTCTAATAAGTTCCATTTTTTCCTCTTTTTGTTTCGCGTTCAGATGACAGATGACGGAAATCTAGTTTATAGATTACAGTTTATAGTTTGCTCTTACTAGTTCAGAGCATCAATCTGTCATTGCGCTTGTCTCGCCGAAGCCAAAGGCGGAAGCACTTTGGCGAAGGCGGAAGCCCGAGTGCCTGCCCGCCATCAGGCAGGAAACGAGGACGAAGCAATCCCTACTTTAAATAAAAAACCAATTCCCATTTGAGCTTGTTTCGTCATCCGCTTCAGGCGGACTTCTCGCAATGCTAATTTCTACCAACTATAAACCATAAACTATAAACTAGAAACTGAACTATACGCCAAAAGCGCATCCGGAAACGGCTCAAGAACACGCTCCAAGACCCCCTGCGTTACTGAAATACAAAGACCATAATTTGTGACCGGTACTCCTGCCTGTTTTGCCTGCTCAATTCTAAAAAGCGTTTCCCGCCTTGTCAGCATGCAAGACCCGCATAAGATAACAAGCTTATACTCTTTAAGATTTTCGGGATAATCTCGGCCTGCACATGTGTCAAATTTAATATCTAAACCCGTATGCTCTCGTACCCATCCGGGAATTTTAACTCTACCTATATCGCCTTCTATAGGATGATGCGAACATCCCTCAGCTATAAGAACCTTATCCCCGGACTTTAATTTTTCAATAGAAGCCGCACCCCTGGCAAGTTCTGCTAAATCACCTTTGTATCTGGCAAAAAGAATTGAAAAGGTCGTGCATTTAATATTCTTTGGTGTCTCGCAAACCATTTTATGAACAACCTGCGAATCGCAAACAACAATATCGGGAGGAGTTTTTAAATTTTTAAGAACCTGTTCATATTCGCTTTCTTTAACAATTAACGCCGCTGCATTGTTGTCCAAAGCGTCACGAATTGTCTGGACCTGAGGCAAAATAATTCTTCCTTTTGGCGCTTCAAAGTCTATTGGAATAATTAGCAGGGCTAGCCCTTTTGCCGGGATTAAATCACCGATAAGCGACGGAGGCTTAAGAAAATCTTCAGGACAAAGTTCGATGAGAAATTTCTTAAGCGGATTCACATAGTCATCTCTTTTTTTCTTCTCAATGCTATTTGCTAAAATAATTTTATCCGACCATTTTTTAAGTAAGTTTAAGAATGCACTGCTAGGTTTTTTCAGATCTATTTTATTTACTATAATAATAAGCGGAATTTTTCTTTTGTGAGCTTGGAGACATATCTTTTCTTCAAATTCTGAAAATATATCAGCTTCTGTGACAAGCAGCATGAAATCGCTTCTATCGAAAATCTTTTTTGTTTTTCCCAAGCGTAATTCGGAGAGAACTGATTTATCATCCATTCCTGCCGTATCCAAAAAAACCACTGGCCCTAAAGGAAGAAGCTCCATTGTTTTTTCAACAACATCTGTTGTTGTGCCGGGCACAGGCGATGTTATAGCCACATCCTGCCCTGCTACCATATTTAGAAAACTTGATTTTCCTACGTTTGTCCGGCCAAATATACCGATTTGCAGTCTTAGTGATTTTGGTGTTTTATCCATATTAAGATACCTAGTGTTAGATTAAATCTGAAATTAGGCAATGCTTTCAAAAGCATCTGAGACATTCATCCCTACGTTAATCCCAAGCGCTCTCGCCTTTAAATTAACTTTCATAATTTTTCTGTTAGGGAATCTGTCTAAGTTACCAATTGGATTTTCTGGCGTGCTTTCTACAATTGCAGCAGCTGCTCCAAAAGATTGAATAGCATCTAAATCAAAAACTCCACATGCAAGAAATGCCTTTTTGCCGGTAGCCAAAAGAATACTAAAACCAGCCCATTTAACCTGCACTCCTTCAACTATGCCATTTTTAGTTTCATAGGCTTTTGTGTAAATTTCCACTTTTTCTCTCCATTTTATTATTAAAGTTTTTTAAATTACTTGCCTATATCCTCGTTCCATAAACGTGGCTTTTTTTTAATAAAAACTTTCATCATTTGTTTACATTCTTCTAAATCAAGATTGATAATTTTAACGCCTCGTTTAGCACAATAGCTTTCAGGCCCTTTAAATGTATCGTTTTCGCCTATAACAAGTGTGGGTATTTTATACAAAAGTATTGCCCCTGTGCACATATCACAAGGAGAAAGCGTGGAATAGATTGTACACTTTTGGTATTGCTTAGCGCTAAGTCTTCCTGCGTTTTCAAGACAATCCATTTCAGCATGAAGTATTGCAGATTTTTTCTGAACTCTGCAATTATGCCCTCGGCCTATTATTTTTCCGTCTCTTACTAAAACGGCTCCTATTGGGATACCCCCTTCACGCAACCCTTTTTTTGCCTCTTTTATTGCTTCCTTTATGAATCTTATGTGGTTTTTATACATAATAATCGCAATTTTTTCTTCTGGAATATTATTTTAACATATTAAGACTTAATGCCATTATAATCATGCCCGTTACGACTCCTGCAATAGAGATGTGATATCCTTTATCTTCGCAGGAAAGAGGTAGCAACTCATCAAAGCTTATAAAAACCATTATACCGGCGACAAAAGCAAAAGAAAAAAATAAAACTGTTTGCGTAAGAAACGGCATTAAAATAAAAAATGCTATAACTGCACCTAGTGGTTCTGCCATACCGGAGACAAAAGAATAAAAAATAGCTTTTTTTCTGCTTTTTGTAGCATAAAAAATAGGCATGCTTACGGCTATTCCTTCCGGAATATTATGTAACGCTATAGCAATAGCTATTAATATGCCAAGCTTAATATCTCCAAGAAAAGTTACAAAAACAGCCATGCCCTCAGGTATATTATGTATAGCTATGCCTATTGCCGTAAAAATTCCTGCGACCATATACCTTTTTTCACGGCCCGTTACACAAAGTTTTTCTCCGATATATTCGTGTGGTATAAGAAAATCCACAAGCATCATAAGCGCAACACCAGAAAAAAAGCCTACATTTGACAATAAAAATCCGATATTATTAATAGAAATGTGCAGAAGCTCTACGAACGAAAGATATATCATCACGCCTGCAGAAAGGCCAAGAGAAAATTGAAGATAACTTTGCTTAAAATCGCGTATTGCAAAAGAAACCAAACTCCCTATCACTGTAAAAATTCCAGCAAGAAATGCTAAAGCTAGAGGTAAAAAAATCTGCGTTTTTTCCATTTGTATTGACTCCTTTTAAAAAAACAGTTTATTTTTCACTACGTATATCGTATTCGTCTTTAATATCGCCCACAATCTCTTCAAGCAAATCTTCAATAGTAACCAGACCCAAAATATTTTTTTGCGAATCCACTACTATCGCAAGATGTGTATGCCCCTTCTGAAATTCTTTTAAAAGCTCTTCTACCTTTTTGGATTCGTTAACAAAAATAACCTGATATATGATATCATCCAGAATAACAAGATCTCTGTTTAACGCCAAATTAAGCAGATCTTTCATATTAACAACACCAATAATATTTTGAATATTATCACAATAAACCGGAAGCCTTGAATAACCTGATTCAAGCGCCTGTTCTAAAATATCATCTATATTAGAATTTTTATCAACACAAACCATTTTGTCTTTAGGGATCATAACATTCTTAACTATGGTGCCACTAAACTTAAAAACTTGAGACATCATTTGATATTTATCTTTATGCTGTCCTTCTTGCTCACCTATTTTAATAAGCGCCTTAATTTCATCTTCTATAACTAAGGCAGACTTCCCTTGTTGTTTAGTACCTATTAGCTTTAATATTGTGTTTGTTATCCATGCCAAAATATTTACTACGGGAGAGAGTATACAAATAAGTTTTTTAACTGCATTCGCCAAAAATAACGAAATCCTGACAGGGTTTTTTGCGGCTATAGTTTTGGCAGTGACTTCAAAAATTATTATTAAGACTGCGGCCAATATAGTTGCCAACAGAACACCTTGCTTACTATCTTTAATCGCTGAAATTATTATAGCCGTTAAAAACGAAGCGATAAGCGCATCTACTATATTATTTGCGACTAATATGGTTCCAAAAAATCTTTCGGGTGTTTCTAAAATTTTAAGTATTATCTTCGCGGTTTTGGACCCATCGCCGGCAAGCTGTTTCAACTTTAAAATACTGGAAGCAATCACAGCCGTCTCGGATGCGGCAGTTAAGGCACCTATTAATAATAAAAATATTATAATTGCAAAATCGAATAAATATTGCATGCTATTTTTTATTTTTTATTTTGCTGATTTTTTCCTGCAGCATTCCCATAGGACATATTAAACACCAACCCCTATGCTTTGTTATTATCGCTATAATAATCGAAATAATTGTAGTTAATAAACACATGGATACGAAAACCGTACCTAATTTAACTACGTTACCGCCGGTTTTTGAGACCCGATATACTAAAAATCCCATAAGAATTATAAATATAAGCCAACGAAACCACATTTTTGTAAATTGTTTTGGGAAAGGTTTGCCTATGCTTGCCCTTGACATAACTATATCCAAAAATGCACCTCTTGGACAAAGATGCGAACACCAATATCTGCCTTTAAAAAATGATAACGGCAAAAATAAAGCTGCAAAACCTACAACAAGATAGCCAAGAGCAGGGAAAAATAATCCCCCGATTACAATAATCGGTAATAACCACATCATTATTAGCTGCGTTGTTTTATGTTTCATAAATGAAAACTTTTCTGGCTCTACTGCTCTTGATTTTTTAGACGCTCTGGATGGTGCTTTACAACTTCTGCATGCACCATATAAATTATATCAGCCGCAATATAAGTAGCATGATCACATATTCTTTCAAGGTGTCGTGTAATTAAAAGAAGCGGAATCGCACGAGGCGCGCATTTGCCATCTTTGATAATATAGTCATTTATCAGCTCGTCAGATATAATATTTCTCAAGTTATCAGCTTCTGGATCGGTCAATATTACTTTTCTGGCCAAATTCATATCACGTTTAACAAAAGCATCGATAGCTTCTCTTACCATTCTTCTTGCGATATCAGAAAGTTTTGGTATATCAATTAATGGCTTCAACAAAGGTTGATCCGCAAGTTCCATAACTCTTTGGGAGATATTAACAGCCAGGTCTGCTATTCTCTCAAGCTCAGCATTGATTTTCATACCGGTTGTAATAAATCTCAGATCTCTTGCCATAGGTTGTCTTAAGGCAAGCAATGCAATTGCTCTTTCTTCAATAACCAGCTCCAATTCATCAACCTTTCGGTCATCGTCCATAACTGACAGGGCTAATTTTTTATCTTGTTTTCGCAACGCATCTATCGATTTGTAAATAGCTTCTTCTGTCAAAGACGCCATTTTAAGAAGATCGGCATTTAGTACTTTTAACTCCTCATCAAAGTATCTTTCCATTTTTATTCCTCCGATTTTTAGAATTTTTAAAACTTAGAAAGCATCACTGATTTTGTCAGAGACGGGACGAAATGGCTTAACCATATCTTCCGGTTATATAATCTTCTGTTCTTTTATCTCTGGGTCTTGTGAATATATTTTCCGTATCTCCAAACTCTACTAATTCTCCTAAAAGCATAAAACCTGTATCATCGGAAACACGCGCTGCCTGCTGCATATTATGAGTAACTATTATTATCGTATAGTTATGCTTAAGCTCATGCATTAACTCTTCTATATTCATAGTTGCCTGAGGATCTAACGTTGAACAGGGTTCATCCATTAGTAATACTTCGGGTTTTACAGCAATAAGCCTTGCAATACAAAGACGTTGTTTTTGTTCTAACGACAGTCTAAGCGCCGGCTTATTCAGCTTGTCCTTTAGTTCGTCCCATAACAGAACAGATCTAAGACTCTTTTCTACTACTTCGTCTAAATTTTTTCGGTTGATATTATGACTGTGTATCCTTTGTCCAAATATTATATTTTCATAAATAGACAGGGGAAACGGGTTTGGCCTTTGGAATACCATTCCAACTTTTTTCCGTAGAGTAAGTAAATCTGCTTTTGGATCGATGATATTATTTTTGTCAACCAACACCTCACCTTTTATCTTAACCCCTTCAATTAAATCATTCATGCGATTGAACACACGCAAGAGCGTTGACTTTCCACACCCTGAAGGCCCAATAATTGCGGTAATTCTATTACCCTGAAAGGAAGCGTTTATATCTTTTAGGGCATGAAAATCGCCGTACCATAAGTTTATATTTTTTACGATAATTTTTGACATATTATCCAAACTTTCCGCTTATATAATCATCAGTACGTTTATCAGACGGCGCAGTAAACATTTTTTCTGTTGCATCAAGTTCTATCAGCTCGCCACTAAGAAAAAATGCTGTTCTGTCCCCTACGCGCGCTGCTTGTTTTACATTATTAGTGACTAAAATAATCGTATAATCTTTTTTTAATTTAACCATTGCTTCTTCTACTTTAGCAGTCGAAATTGGGTCAAGTCCCGAACAGGGTTCATCAAATAAAATAACTTCAGGCTCTACAGCTAACGTACGAGCTATACAAAGACGCTGCTGTTGACCACCCGACAATTTGAATGCTGATTCATTAAGTCTGTCTTTTACCTCGTCCCAAAGATAAGATTGTTTTAACGCATTTTCTACAATCAGAACAAGTTTTTTCCTATTTGATATCCCATGCATCCTGGCACCATACGCGATATTATCGAATATTGATAAAGGTAAAGGCAGTGGAAGCGCAAAAACCATTCCTATTTTGCGGCGCAATAGCTCCAAATCAAATTTTCGCATATCCTTATCGTCAAAAAACAACTGGCCATCCATTTTAAAATTTGGCTGAAGCTCATTTAACCGGTTAAGCATACGCAAAAAAGTGGTCTTGCCGCTGTTTGCCGGCCCAATAACGCTTAGTATTTCGTTGGCCTGAACCTGCATACTCACTCCCTTTAACGAGTGAATAGCGCCAAACCATATATTAAGATTTTTTATATTGAATTTTACCATTTTTTCTTTGAAATTATTGAAAACAAAGTTTTTCAATAATTTCATCCCGAGTAAGCGAACAAAGTGAGCGCCGAGGGACCTTATACAAAAAGTCAATACACATAAATGCCATTACGTTCCTCTTGCACCATACATTTTACCATTTTTTCTTCTTCCTAAATCTGTATCGTATAACAATTGCAACTAAATTCATAAACAAAACTAATACCAATAAAACCAAAGCTGTCCCGTAGCGCACCTTTTCTTCCACATTAGGCACCTGGGTAGATATAACATAAAGATGATATGGAAGCGCCATTACCTGATCAAAAATAGTCTTTGGTAGTTTCGGCAAATAAAAAGCTGCAACAGTAAAAAGAATCGGCGCTGTTTCTCCTGCAGCACGGCCAAGCCCGAGAATGGCTCCTGTCAATATGCCAGGAATTGCATTTGGTAAAACAGTATGTCTTATTGTCTGCCATTTGCTTGCACCAAGCGACAAGCTGACTTCACGAAAAGAATTAGGAACGCTTTCTAAGGCCTCTCGCGAAGCAGTAATAATAATCGGTAAAATCATAATCCCCAACGTAAGTGAGCCAGCTATAATAGAGGCGCCAAATTTACAAAATACAACAAACAACGCCAGGCCAAATAAACCATAAACTACCGACGGCACGCCTGCCAGGTTAACAATAGCAAGTTTTATTATACGATTCAGCGTATTATCTTTTGCATACTCACTCAAGTATATCGCCGCTAAAAGTCCTATCGGAAGAGCAAACAAAACAGCTCCCGCAACAAGATAAATCGTGCCGACAATAGCTGGAAATATTCCTCCTGCCCGCATGCCCTGACGAGGTATATCGAAAAGGAACTGCCAATTTATGGCTGGCAAACCTTTCTGTATAATAATAACTACCACTAATCCGACTGGCAAAACAATTAATAAGGTCGCCAGAAATAAAAAGAAAAATGCAATATTTTGAGTCTTTTTAGGATTTTTCATCCTTCATCCTTTCAACCATCTCACCAATAATACTACCAAAATAATTATTGTCTCTTATGTAAAAATAAATCTGCTGTCACATTTATAATAAAACTTATTATGAAGAGAACTATACCTATAGCAAAAAGCGCAAAATAATGTTCGCTTCCTACTACTGCTTCGCCCATTTCCGCTGCAATTGTAGCTGTCAGCGTACGTACCGGAGCTAAAATACTCTGCGGCATTACTGCGGCGTTTCCTGTAATCATCATAACAGCCATTGTTTCGCCGATAACTCTTCCGATTCCAAGCATTACTGCAGCAACTATTCCTGAAGATGCCGCAGGTAATAAAACTCTGTATATTGTTTGCCAATGGGTTGCCCCTAGTGCAAGCGCACCCTCTTTATAGCTTTTAGGAACTGAATAAAGAGCATCTTCTGCAATAGAAACAATTGTCGGCATTGCCATAAATGCCAATATGATAGAACCGGAAATGGCGGTAAGCCCTGTTGGCAGATGAAAAATATTTTTGACTAACGGCGCAAGAGTTATCATTCCGATAAAACCCAAGACAACGCTTGGTATCGCGGCTAAAAGTTCTATCCCTGCTTTCAGCACTTCCTTAATCTTAACAGGAGCTACTTCTGCTATGTAAACTGCGCATGCTATTCCTATAGGAACTGAAATAATTGCCGCTCCTAATGTAACAAGCAGCGAACCAAGGATTAAAGGAAGTATTCCAAGTTGAGGCGGTTCAGAAATCGGATACCAGCTTTTACCAAAAAGAAAACCGGAAGGAGTTATAATTTTAAATACAGAGAGCCCTTCTTTAAGCAAAAATAGAAAAATTAAAACAACAAAAAATATTGAAGCTAGACCAGATATTAAAATTAATTTTTCAATAATAAATTCTTTGAGCTTGCGCATGGAACCCTCATGGGTATGCCCATGGTACCTTTTTATATTACTTTTCAAGCTACATATTGCCAATTTGCTGCCTGTTTGGCCTAATCTCCATAAAGCATATAATAAACAAAGTACTGTTTTAATGCAGCCGTAAACCTATTTTCCGACAGGAACAAAATCTATTTGCACAACGACATCTTGTCCTTCTTTTGAAAGCGCAAAATCAATAAACTTTTTCACGAGATCCGCGGGTTCTCCGTTTGTATATAAAAATAAAGGGCGCGATATAGGATACGCTCCGTTCATAACATTTTCAACTGTCGGCGCTATATATTCCGATTTATTATCTTTTGCTATAAAAACTGCTTTTTGTTTTAATGATATATAACCCATGCCATAATAACCTATTGCCGATGTGTTATATGCCACTTCGTCAGCAATAGATTGTGATGATGACAAAAGAAGCGCAGAGGGAGCAAATTCTTCTTTTGAATTCGGATCGCCTTTTCTTAATATATGCTCTTTGAAATATATATGGGTACCGGAGTTCATTTCCCTGGAAAGAAGTACAATTTTCATATCCGGGCCGCCTATTTCTTTCCAATTTTTTATTTTTCCGGTAAAAATTTGGGCAAGTTGATCAACGGTCAGCTTATCAATAGGATTTGCCGGATTAACAACGACCGCTAAACCATCTAGGGCTATTTTAATTTCGTAAGGATTTATCCCCTTCTGTTTTGCAATATCCATTTCTTTGATTTTTATTGTACGTGAGCTGGCAGCTATATCGCAGGTACCGCTTATAAGACTAGAGATACCTGTTCCTGAACCTCCCCCTGTTACTGCAATAAAATCACTTTGATTCTTTTCCATAAACTTTTCTGCCCATGCCTGGACAAGATTAACCATAGTATCGGAACCTTTAATTTGTATGAATTTGTCTCCTGCGTAGGCAGCATTAAGACAAAATAAAACTAAAACCATACATGCAAACTTTTTTCTCATTTTATTTTGTCTCCTTTTTGGAAAAGTTCTTTTAACCATTATATTATATAGGCAGGTGGGTACGTTTATTTAAGCTAAATTTTAAGTATTATACTTTAAAAATTAAAAAAGCCCAAGCTATTTTTAATCTTCTGGACACTAAGTTATAGAATGTAAGTTAGTTTATAATTTAAAGTTTATAGATTATAGATGTGTGTGCGAATGTTGCTTATAAGTTGGAACTGGTAAATGCAAACTATAAACTATAATCTATAAACTAAGTTAACCTTCTACTTTAAGAAAATACCCTTTCAAATATTCCGTTTCCGGAATATGCCTTACAATAGGGTGGTCGGATGCCTGATGGCATCTTTTTAAAATTGAAATTTTTTTCTTAGCTCTTTTAGCAGCATCTTGAATTATCTTGCTAAATATTTCGTTTTTCATATTATGCGAGCATGAAAAAGTACATAACACACCTCTATTGTTTAATGCACTCATCGCATAAAAATTTAATTGCTCATACCCTTTTATGGCATTATCAAGAACTTTCTTGCTGCGCAAAAACGACGGCGGGTCAACAATGGCAACGTCAAACTTATTTCCCTCATATACAATTTTTTTTAGCACATCAAACGCATCCCCGCAAACAAAATCAATTTTTCCTGAAACATCGTTTAATTGCGCGTTGTTTTTAGCAAAATCAAGCCATTCTTGTTTGACATCTACTGCTAAAACACTCTTTGCACCTGCCAAGGCTGCGTTAATTGAAAAACCCCCGCTATAACAGAACAAATCCAGAACTTTTACTTCACGAACAAAGTTCCATAATGCTTCCCTCGAACCACGTTGATCTAAATAAAAACCTGTCTTGTGCCCTTTTTCCACATCAACATAAAACTTCGCTTTTCCTTCAAAAATATCAACAAGTTCTGTTTTTTCTATACCGTGCCACATTTTTATTTCAGTCAGTCCTTCCAGCTCTCTGAAAGGAGAATCGCTTTTTTCATAAATATACTTGGCGCCTATTACCTCGGTTATTGCAGCTAAAATATGGCTTTTCAGTTTTTCCATACCTAAAGTAAAAATCTGAAAAACAACTACATCGTTATATTGATCAATAATAAGGCCAGGCAAACCATCTGATTCGCTAAAAACAAGTCTTAAAGCATTTGTACGTTTAAAAAGTGATATTCTTTTTTCTATACTCTCTTGGATTTTTTTACAGAAAAAGTTCTTATCAATTAAAGTCTTATCCCGACTAAGAATGCGGACAGAAATCTGGGAATTAGGATTATAATAACCTTGCCCTATGAATTTACCTTTGGAATCTATAACTGACACTATTTGTGCAGCTGGTGCGGACGAGCGTCTTTCATTGATTTGATATTTGTATATCCATGGATGGTTAGGTTTTAAGAGGTCATGTTTACCGCTATGCAACTGTACTGTATAATTATTCATAGTTTACGGTAAGAAAAAATACCTGATTATACTCCCCAAACAAACCATAAAAACAAAAATGCAGTTGTAACTGCCACGAGCGTAAAAGGCAGGCCAAGTTTTGCAAACTCTTTAAAGCTCACATCGTATCCTTCTTTCTTGAGTATACTGCAGGCCACTATATTTGCGGAGGCTCCGATAGGAGTAATATTACCGCCCAAGCTGGATCCTATCAGCAAACCAAAAAGAAATATTGGTGAAGCAACACCAAGCTTGTCAGACAGTGACACGGCTACAGGAAGCATTGCCACAAGAAACGGAACATTATCAATAAATGCTGACAGTATAACTGAAAAATAGACAATAATCGCATAGGCAAGAAATACATTAGTGCCTACAATTTTAGATAAATTACCCGCGACTAAATCTATCCAACCTGCTAGGGTAACGGCTCCAACCAAAATGAATACTCCCAAAAGAAAAAATGTAGTTTCCCAGTCTAAAGATTTTATACCTTTTAAGATAGAGTTTTTGTTTGCAAGTTTTGTCCATATAATGGATATTATTCCAAAAAACATGCATATTATTCCGGCACTATATGAAAAACCGGAATCAAAAAATGAAGATAAAGCCAATAATACTATTAAACTAACCAGCATAAAAGTAGGCACTAAAGATTTGATTTTTTCTGTAGGAACTATATGCACTTTTTCTCTGTGTTGCTTGAATGTCAAAAAAAGAATAATAAAAGATGCCAAGGCACCCAATTCTACCGCAAAAAATATGCTTGGTTTTTCCTTATAAAAAAAGAAATCCATAAAATTCATTTTTGCAAAACCACCCAATAACATACTTGGCGGATCACCAATCAACGTTGCAGCCCCCTGCAAATTGCTTGATATGGCTATTGCTATCATCATTTTAATAGGATTTATGTTCATTTTTTTGGCCAAAGATATTGCAATCGGCGCAACAATCAAAACTGTGGCAACGTTTTCAACAAATGCCGATATAAAGCCCGTCAAAGCACAAATAAATAAAATAGCCGCAGCAACATTCTTTGATCTTTGCACAATTAACTCTGCCAAATATGCCGGCACACGGCTTTCCATAAAAATATCTGCTAAAACAAGCGTACCGACAAAAATACCCATAACATTCCAATTTATGGCAAAAAGAGCATCCTTAAAAGAAATTGTGCTGGTTATCAACAGTAAAAGAGCGCCTCCCACAGCAATTATTGGCCGTTTTTGGGGCATAGCAATAAATAAAACATATGCCAATATAAAAATTATTAGAGCAAAAATCTTTGCATTCATATTATATTAAGTTTTTCTCCTTAAGAAATGTTACGATATCATTTTGTTAGCATATATGAAAATACACTACAATACATTATATTAAGAGACTATTTGGAAAGCAATAAGATTTGGTTAAATACTTCACGGAAATCGTGACTTTTGCAGTTGTAGTTAACAATTTTTGAAAGCGTTTCGTCTGACGAATTAAAGGCTATTGAATACCCTGAATATTTTGCAAGCGGGATATCGCCTGCGCTATCTCCTACACTCATAACTTCGTGCGGCTTAATTTTATACTTTTTTATAATTTTTTTTAAAACATTTCCTTTTGCACCATGGGTTATATTTATTTTTACTTTACCTGTAAGTCTGCCGTTTTGAGAAATAAGTCTATTTGATAAAGTATAATTAAACTGCAATTCTTTTTTAAGTCTATCTGCCATATATTGAAGACCTGTAGAAATCGCAACAAGTTTAAAACCCATTTTTTTAAGTTTCTTTATGCATTTAACTGCGTTTTTGGCGTACGGGGCTTCTTCGAAAATTTTTTTTATTTTTATTTCAGATAACCCTTTCCAATGAGCAGCGTCTAACTCGCAAAACTTTTTATAGCTTATCTTACCGGCAAGAAATTGATCCTGGTATTTAAAAGCAAGCTCATCCCAAAGCCCTAGCTTTTCATGTATATACCGCCATGAACTAATATGTTTGGCAATTGTACCGTCAATATCGAAAATTATAACTTTATATTTCACTGTTTTATATTCCCCGCAAGTTGACCGCAGGCTGCCTGTATATCCACACCCTTCGACTCACGTAAAGTAGCCGAAACTTTTTTATTTGTCAGGTGTTTTATAAATAAACTTATTTGATCCGGTTTGGAAGGCAAAAAATTCTTTTGCCGGTTAGGGTTACACGCAATAAGATTCACTTTGGCTCTTAATTGGCGCGCTATCTGCGAAAGCTCTTCGGCATCTTTTAACGAATCGTTTCTCCCATCTATTAATATATATTCCAGAGTAATTATTCTACCTGTTGCTGCAAGATAATCCCGGCATGCCTTGACGAGCGAGGCCAGCGGATACTTTTTATTTGCGGGAACAAGTACATTGCGCAGGGTATCATTTGCGGCGTGAAGTGAAATTGAAAGATTTACCTGCAAACCTAACTTTTTTAACTCCAATATGCCGGGAATAATTCCGCAGGTCGAGATTGTTATTCTTCTGGCTCCAATTTTCATGCCTTCGGGGTCATTCATTATTTTTAGTGCATGAAAAACATTTTCATAGTTATCAAGAGGTTCTCCTATTCCCATAAAAACGTAGTTTGTAATTTCTTTTTTGAGATTATTTTTTAAAAATAAGATTTGATTTATAATTTCTGAAGTATCAAGGTTCCTTTCAAAACCATTCTGACCGCTCGCACAAAAAGGACAACAGAATCTACAGCCAACTTGAGTTGAAATACATACTGTTATGCGATCTTTTGCGTATATAAGGACTGTTTCTATAAATTTGTCATCGCTTAGTCTCAAAAGAAATTTTTCAGTTCCGTCATTAGATGCTTGTGTAGTTTCCAAATTTATATTTCCTAAAAAATACTCGGCATCAAGCCTTTCAATAAGCGTCTTGGGTAAATTTTTCATTTCCTGAAAACTTCCGACTCCTTTTACGTACAACCATAAAAATATCTGTTTTGCCCTGTATGAAGGCTCTTTATAGGAAGAGATTATTTTGGAAATTTCATCTAATGTAAAATTTTTTATATTTTTCTTTTCCATAGAAATAATTTTGCTATTATTTAGTTGTGAAATCTTTTAATAAAACTTCAGGATGCACATAGCGTCTTCTACCCATAGTACTTTTACCATATTGTATTGCTTCCTGCGGACACCATTGCAAGCACGCCATACATTGCTCGCATTTGTTATGCCAGACTGGTTTGTGATTTTCAATGGTTATATTATTGACAGGACAAACTTTAGCACACATTGAGCAACCATTGCATTTATCATCAGACCAAAATTTCTTATCCATTGCCGGTATCATCGGAGAGCAAAGCCCATAAACCAAACCGGAAACGCTATTAATTAAAATATTACTTTTTTCTATCTTCGCAGACTTCAACTGTTTTATTGTCTCTATAATTTGGTTTATTTTTTCTTTAGCGTTTTTAAACATTTCCTCTTGTTCTTTTTGCGGTATTGCTTCGTATAACGGGGTATAGTTACCAGGCATTTTTATTAAAAATCCTGCGCTTAATTTCATGCTGTGTTTTTTAAGAACTTTGGCAGTTTGTTGCAAGGCAGCTCCTGCTATGCCACCGTAAGTCGCAACGGCAAAAATATAACAATTCTTATTTACGCTTAGTTTTTCTAAAAATTTCTTCACGATTAACGGCATACCCCACATATAAACCGGATATACTATACCTATTTTTTCCGCCTCCACTTTTATAGCTTGTTTTATAACTTTAGGTATAAAAATTATTTCAGTATCACTTAACGCTTGGGCAATGTCTCTCGCAATAATTAAAGAATTACCTGTTCCTGAAAAGTAATATATTACATTTCGCATTATAACTCCTCGATTAATTGTATCATATTACCAGCTGTTTACATTTATTTAAAAAAGTAAGTGCTTTAAACTTTAGCTTTGTTGTGATGACTACAGTTTGAGTATAATAAGAATAAAACCTATTTTCTGGTCTATATTCTAATTTAAAATATCCATAATCAAAAGGTTTTATCCCTCTTGGTGCTATTCCCCCTAAATTGAAACTTGTATATCCGTTTTGCTTATAATAACACATTACTTCCCAACATAAAATCTTTGATGACTTCTTTTTTTTGCCTTCATCCGTAGTCATGCTACAAATTGAAATAATTTTTTGATTAAACTTAGCTAAAATCATTGTACTAAAAATTTTATTTTCTTTTTTACAGCAAAATAAATCCAGATATTTGTTTTTGAAAATGCTAAAAACATCTGGCGCCAACCATGATGGAACTGTTATTTTTTTATGCCTTGAAAAATTCAAAAAATTTTCATAAAAAAATTTGAATGTTTCATCGCTATTATCTACAACACAGGATAGATTTTGTCTTTTGGCAAAATTTATAGACCATCTTAAGTTTCCGCTAAATTTTTTCCAGAGTTCTTCTTCGGCTTGTTCTAGATTAACATATAAATCCAACAATTGGTTTTTTTTAAATTTTTTATTCAGGGATAGAACCCCGAGAAAAACTTCATTTTCGCAAGGGTACAGCTCAATTTCACCGGCTTTTATATTTTTTGAAACGTTAACAATTTCATCTAAAAAAAATCGGTAAAACCCCGAATCTTTTTTGAATTTATCTATTACAAGCGGTGTACCCAAAAACCTACTTCCAAAATATATCTTGCCTATTATACCAAAAGCACTTTTATGAAATCTTGCAAAGCTAAATGCAATAGGTTCATCATCTTTATAAAATAAAACAGGTTTTACAATACGCCCGGTGTTTTTAATTCCTTGTATAATTTCTTCGGAATGCCAAAAATCAAAATCTGAACAATTATTTTTTATATAATCGTAATCTTCTTTTTTAAATTCCAAGCAAGATTTATAGTTCATATGTTTGAATGTTTTTTAGAACCTTTTTTAAAAAACCTGCAAAGTTTTATAAAAAAACTTTTAAAAATCAGATTATAAAAAAGGACTGTTGCCGGTACAGGATCGCTTAGTTCAAACCAGTGTTTCTTGGCAAATATGCACATAAAATATAACCATATTCTTCTAAAACTGATTGGTTTTTTAAACGAGTGAAAAAAGTGAAATGGTAAAATAGCTTCGTTAACCCAAAAACAACTCTTCGTGCGAATCATCCGATGCATAACATTTCCATCGTAAAATAGACTATCAACATAAAGTTTTAGATGGTTCACCCCTAAGAGTCTTCCCATCTTTACTTGAGCTGTAGCTCTAGGATTCAGTTCGAAAAAATAATATTTACCATCTACAGGGTTGTATTTAAAATCAATTTCAAAAACACCGTGAAATTTAGTTTTTTCCAAAAGTTTCAAACCTATTTCTTTAATAGCATCATTTGCAGCAAATTTAGCCAATATTCCTGTTCCATTTTCAGGATATTCTAGCAATTTATGTAAGCCTGTCCAATAGCATATTAGTTTATCTGTATTATAAAAACCGCTAAAACTCCAAATATTGGAAGAAGAACCCCCTATGTATTCCATTACCAAAAGCTCATCATTGTATTGATTAAGTTTTTCTTTGTATTCTTGGTACTCATTCTCATTTTTTAATAGAACGATTTTCTGACCAATATATTTTTTGAACTTAAAACTGTCCGTTGGTTTGATAACAATGGGGTATTTTCTAGGTGGCTTTAAATCATACACATAATATTCTGGAATTACAATATCCAGTCGCTTTGCAAATTTGTATGCTTCTTTTTTGTTAAGAAATAAATTGAGGTTTTCGCTGTCTGGTATAGCAGGGACAATACCTTGTCCTGTCAGTTCGGTTCTGTGATTATTTAAAAATTTTAGAGCATCGTCAGTTGTCCCCAGTATTATTTTAGCACTTGCTTTTACTTTATAGGACGTCTCGAGTATTGAATTAAGCAGGGTAAGGTTATCGGCAATTATACATTGCCGCTTTAAATATCGTGAATAGCAACTGGCTAATTTTTGATTTGGGCAAAATAGATAAATATCATAATTGCGAAGTGCTCTTATGTATTCCAAAGAAACAACGGGGAAATACTCCTCCCCTACAATAAATATTGTCCTTTTATTTTCCTGTTCTTTTTGTATATTTAGCATTTATTTTAAAATCGGATTCTATTTAATAATTTTATAAATATTGGCTTACTTTTTTCAAAGAAATTATAATTAACAACATCCGGATGATAATGAAGCTTAAACGCACCATAACCATCGGGTTTTTTACTTCTTGCTGCTACTCCACCTAAAAAAAGTTTTTCATAACCTAATTTTTTATACTGCAGGAATTCTTCCCAGAATATTAAATGACCTGCTTTATATTTTTGTCCGTTTTCTGTTACAAAACCGTTTACTGCATTTATTCTCGTTTTATCTTTAACAATTAATTGTATGCTCATAATCTCGGTGTCTTTAGAAACACAAAATAAATCCAAGGTCTTATTGCAATATTTATTAAAACCGTATTCGGTTATCCACGGGCGTATGCGTATTTTATTTTTTGAAGCAAATTGAAAGAAATTTTCACAAAATTGTTTAAACCTGTCTGCACTATTGTCAACAAAACTTTTTAAGCCATTTTTTGTTGCATAATTCACCGCAGCTTTAACTCCTCTGCGAAGCCTTGCTCTTACATTTTTCTCATTTTTCCTCATATCTAGAAAAAGATTTAAAGAACTTATTGCTTTGTATTTTTTTAAACTGCCAATACTTTTTTTATCTATAAAAAGGAAAGGGTAATAGATAATTTTATACGGCTTGATAGCTTGTAAGTTTGTTTCTACGGCATCCAGGAACGCTTCATAAACTCCTGTGTCTTCTTTATATTTATCTATAATACATGGAGATCCACCAAACCGGTCACCTATATAAACATTGCGAACAAAATTATTTGTTTCGATACAATAGTAGAGCAAGCCAAATGCAATTGGTATGTGATTCGCATAAATCGTTATGCAAACTGTTTTCTGACCGCTTTGATTTAGAATATCTATTATTTCTGAGGAATTAAAAAAATTAAATTCTGAGCAATTATCTTTGATATATAGATAATCATTCTTATTGAATTGAAAAGAATAGCTAATCTTTTCGCCTGTTTTCATTCTCGTTAAGCGTTAACTTTTATTTTAATCTTTTAATTCTTGAAATTTATCGCCGTTGATAATTTTAGAATGCCTTTCTGAAAAGATGTCACGCTTCATGTAAAATCTTTATTTTTCAAATACGTTCACCTATTGCAAGCACATTCTGCAGTACGTTTTGAGCTTTTTGTTTGTGTCTTTTGTTTAGAAGGTCCCAACCAACAATACAAGCAGAGCTTATCCTTTGGCAAACCTATTGCTTTTACCATATCATCTATTGTTTGATACCGCAGGGTTGTGACTTCTAAATCACGCGCAATCCAATCTATCATTTTTTTGTATTTTTCTGAGGTATTATCTAAATATTCTGTGATATCTTCAACGTCTCTGCCTTCTATCGCTTTTATGGCTTTTCTCGCAGATAATTCATTTATGCTTCTGGTGGAAAGACAAAATTTACATGGAAACATAAGGGGCGGGCAGGCTGGCCGGACATGAATTTCTTTTGCTCCTGCTTCCCAAAGTTTTTTTACAGTAAAGTTTTTGAGTTGAGTTCCTCTGACTATAGAATCCTCGCAAACAACAATTTTGTTTCCCTGTATTATTTCTTTAATGGGTATTAACTTCATTCTTGCTACAAAATCTCTTGTGTCTTGTGAAGGCGGAGTATAACTTCTTCCATAACCCGGAGTGTACTTAACCAATGGCCTTCTGTATGGTTTTTTTGACTCCATCGCATAGCCCAGCGCATGCGCAATGCCTGAATCCGGCACACCGGATACTACATCTACCTCGATATCTTTGTCTTTCTTTGCTAAAAATCTACCACATTGTTCTCGCGCTGTTTCAACGTTTATCCCTTCATAATTTGAAGCTGGAAAACCAGTATAAATCCAAAGAAAAGTACATATCTGATTTTTTTCGTAACCGGGTTTTTTTTGAACTAAACCATTTTCTGTTATAAGAACAATCTCACCTGGCTTAAGATATTTAACAATTTGAAACTCAAGATTCGGAAAAGCGGTCGTTTCAGATGTAACGGCCCAATCCTTGCCCTTTCTGCCAATTATAAGCGGGGTATACCCGCATCTGTCACGCGCAGCATAAACACCATCTTGATTAAGCAGAAGAAGAGAACAGGAACCATCAATAACATCAAACATTTTCTCTATGCCGTCTACTATCGTATCCCCTTGGCTTATAATTTTTGCTATCAGCTCCGTTAAATTAAGCCCATCCTTGCCTACCTCACTAAAGGATATCCCCTTGCCTAAAAGAGATTGAGCAAGTTCATGTTTGTTCTCAAGCAGGCCTGCCGTAGCTAGGCAAAAAGGGCCTAATTTTGAATTAAGATACATCGGCTGCTCATCACAATCGCTTATCACACCGATTCCCTTATCTCCTTCCATTTTCTGAAAATCTTCATAAAATTTTGACTTAAACTGTGTCTGGCTTATATTATGGATTTGCCTGTTGAAATTCTTACCCAATATTGCCATTCCGCCGTATTCCGTTCCTAGGTGCGAATGATAATCAGTGCCGTAAAACAATAACTTTGAACAATTTTGTTTTGAAATAACTCCAAAAAGTCCACTCATTTTAATCCTCCCCCGTATTATTATGGCTTCGGTTTTGTAATAAGATCTTTTTCGTCGTAAATTTCCCCGAATAATTCTTCTAAAACATCTTCCATGGAAATTACGCCAATATTTTCATTTTTATCATTTTGGACTATAAAAAGATGCTGATGATAAGCTTGAAATTTTTCCAAAAGCTTATCTGCACTTTCGTTTTCATTTACAAAAATAGGTCTTGTCATAAATTCTTTAACTGCGGAATTATAATTATCTTTTGACAGCTCTTTTAATAATTTTCTCTGCTGTACAACCCCTATAATATTAGACAGATTTTTGTCATAAACAACTATTCTGCTGTAAAGAGCATCAATAATTTTATCTTTTGCTTCATTAAGCTTCTGTTCCGCTTCCAAACTATAAACCCTGTCGATAGGTTTCATCATGTGCACTGCTTTTAGGTCATTTAGTTTAAAAACTCTGCCGCAAAGAATTTCTTCATCAACTTCAACGGTGCCCTCTTTCATGCCAAGCTTAAGCATCATTTTTATTTCGTCTTCTGTTACCTTCGCAACCGTTGTTTGTTTTTTAAAGTAATTTGATGCTAAGACAACAATTGCAACTAATGGTCTCATAATAAAAATAACGCCTCTGAGCAGTTTTGCGCTCATAAGCGAGACAGTTATCTTATAATGCTCTCCTATTGTTTTTGGAATTATTTCTCCGATAACTATTATAAGAAATGTTATGAAAGCGGAAGCAACACCAAGCCATTGATTGCCGAAAATTTCGGTTGCCAGCCGGGCTATAAATACAGCTCCGATTATATTAATAAAATTGTTTATTACAACGATTGTTGCAATTGCACCATGAATATTTTGCTTAATGGCAAGAAGATCTTTGGAACCTTTTATACCCTTTTCAAACAATATTCTTGTCTTTAAAAGAGGCATGCTTAAAATCGCTGCTTCAACAAGAGAGCACAACGCAGATGCAGCTAAAACACTTATTATCAGTAGGATCAGACCTATCATAAATTTGTTCTTAGTTACGCTTAACTTAATATATGCGGATTAAATCGTTAACCGGGCAAATATGATAACACAAATTTGGTTTTTTGGAAATAAGTTTACTATATATTGGCGCTATCGGCTTTCATCTTGTATGACGCTTTATTCTCAATTTTGAAGGATTAAAATATCCTTTCAACATTTTGGGAAAATTTTTGTGAGTGCTTCTGATTAATTCTTTTATTCCAAGCATATCGTCTTTTTTGACAGATACCTTTAAATTTTTAAAATAACAATATGGGTCAAAGTTCAGGTTTCGCCACTGAACCATATTAATTTTATAAAGATTCAAAAAATTTTGGAATGATCTTATTTCTTTTTTTGAATCGGTAAAACCAGGTATGGTTAAATAGTTTATAGAAACAAAACGATTTTTCTTATTGGCTATTTTTATAGAATCTAAGACATCTGAAAAAAAATAACTTTTTGGCTTGTAGTATAAATTATAATACTCTTCTCTTACACTGTTCATGCTGACTCTTATGCTATCAAGTCCTGCGGAAAAAAGTTTTTCAAGTTCATTCGGCAAGCTTGCATTCGTATTGAGATTAATGATACCTTTTTGTGTATTTTTTCTTATAATCGTTATGGCTTTTTCTATTGTTTTGTGCATTAAAAGCGGTTCGCCTTCGCAACCCTGCCCGAAACTCACCACCGGGTCCTTGACATTTTTAATGTGGTATAAGGCTACTTCGGCAATTTCTTCTGGAGTTGGAATAAACTTTATCCTAGGCTGTGTTATCGAACATTTGCCGTGGGGTTGATACGATATACAACCTATGCATTGCGCGTTGCAAACAGGAGAGCTTGGTAGCGGCGCTTCATATCTTTGTAAAAAAAAGTTTTTTGCTGCAGGACAACCATATACTAACGCACATCCTTTTAGATGTACAATAAGGCGGTTTTTGGGAAATTTTTTTATTAATTTAACTACATTACTTTGAACTTTAGAAATATTCATGCATCTCAGATCTTGGCGTAATTCCCTGTCAACATTAACCGCTGCAACATAGAACTCATTCTTATACAATGCAACTGCCGCATAAGAGAAAAGTGGTAACATTTCTGGTTTGTTGCCTTCTACATAAGAAGCATTGTGCGTAACCGTAAAACCGGGCGAAACAAATGCTGCCACTGCAAAACATTCTTCTTTTTTGCTGGAAAATGGAATATATTCAAAAATGCTAAAACATTTGTTTTTTACATCATATCCTACAGGATATCTCTCGGGTAGCACAAATAGCTCGCTTCCCTCAGGCATTTTTATAAAGTCTTTTGTTCTCATACGAATAAAAGTACCTGCTTTCATACCAGTTGCTTCAATGTCTTTAACCGGATATATTTTTTTGTTTTTGTCGGCTACTAAAAGCTGCATACAATACCTATTTATTCCTCTCTTGATATTTTTCCTGGTTAGTTCCTGCCCTGTGTATGGCATTATCTCCGAATTTGTCTCTTATTTTATCAACGGCCACATGTAAAGATTCCATCTTTTCTTCGTTTTGTTCTTCAAAAAGATTATCTTTAAAATCGCCTGACACTAAATTTGAAATTTTTACACCAACCAGGCGTATTTTTTTATTTATTGCACAATTTTTGTATAATTTCTGTATTTCATCGTATATAACATCTGCAAAATTAGTCGTCTGCTTTAAGCTAGTGGCTCTTGTATAAGTATGAAACCCTTCAGTTCTTATTTTTAACGTAATAGTGCGCCCTTTGAAATTATCGGCTCGTAAACGCATTGATACTTTTTCGCAAAGTCGCAAAAGTTCGCTTTCTATTTCTCTATCATTAGAGGTGTCTTTTCTAAAAGTTGTTTCATTGCTTATTGATTTTACATCTCCTTCGCTTTCCACCGCTCTTTCATCTATTCCATTCGCAAGTTCCCAAAAATATAATCCGTTCTTGCCAAAAAGGTTTACTAAATCTATTTTTTGCATTACTGCAAGCTCACCTATTGTTTTTATGCCTATTTTTTCTAAAACGCTTTTTGTTTTTTTACCCAAGCCGCATATTTTATCAACTTCAAGCGGCTGCAGAAAACTAAGTAAATTTTCTTTCTTGACCTCAACCAAACCGTCCGGTTTTTTCAAATCCGAAGCGATTTTTGCCACCATTTTTGTCGGCGCCAAACCAACTGATGCAGTAAGCTGCGTTTGTACTTTAATTTTTTCCTTAATTAATTTGCATGTTTCCAAAGGAGTTCCGAATAAATGATAACTTCCACTAATGTCTAAAAATGCTTCGTCTATACTGATAGATTCTATATCTGGGGTAAAAGAATAAAATATTTCATAAAGCTGCTCGGAAACATTGCTATACTTTTCCATGTTTACGGGTAAAAATATCGCATTTGGACAGCATCTATAAGCCTGCGATATGGGCATGGCGGAATGAATTCCATATTTTCTCGCTTCATACGAACAGGTTGACACGACTCCTCTTCCTTTGCCACCTTCCGGATCTGCGCCTATCACAACAGGTTTATTTTTAAGCGAAGGATTGTCTCTTTGTTCTATCGATGCAAAAAACGCATCCATATCAACATGAGCTATGTATCTTTCTTGTATCATTTTTTAATTTTTATCTCTTTTATAATTTTATAAGTCGCGCTTAATATAAATTTTAATTGCTCTTTAGTTATACATAATGGAAGATAAAAATATACGACATTACCAAGGGGCCTCAATATAAGATTTTTTCGTAAGCCCTCTTTATATATACTCAAACCTATTCTTTTTTCAAAATCAAACGGTTCTTTTGTATTTTTGTCTTTTACAAGCTCTATTGCCCCTATCATGCCTATGTGTCGGATGTCTCCTACCAGCTTTAAATTATTAAATTTGTTCAATTCTTTATGGAAAAACTTAATTACGCTTTTAATTCTGTCTAGAGTGTTTTCTTTTTTAAATATTTCAAGACTGGCAATAGCGGCCGAACAGGCTATTGGATTGGCAGTATATGTATGGCCGTGATAAAAAGTTTTTTGTGTTTTATAATCTGCGTAAAACGTATTGTAAATTTTATCCGTTGTAAGAGTTGCCCCCAACGCCAAAGTTCCTGAGGTAATACCCTTTGATAAGCACATAAAATCTGGCTTAATATTTTTTACATATTCACAGGCAAACATTTTGCCGGTTCTTCCAAAACCGGTAGCAACTTCATCTAATATCAAATGTATTTTATATTTCCGGGCAAGCGTTGATAATTTCTTTAGATATCCTACCGGATAAATTATCATCCCACCCGCTGCCATAACCAACGGTTCCAAAATTACACCCGATATTCTTGAAGATTTTTTCTTTAGTATTTCTTCTAATTTGAATAAGCACTCATAGCCACAATTCTTTTTTGTTTTATCCATGGGACATCTGTAACAATACGGAGAAGGTATGCGAATGGATCTGAACATTAAGGGTTTAAATTTTTCGTTAAAAAGGCTCATCCCGCTTACGCTCATCGCTCCTACGGTATCCCCGTGATAACCCGAATCTAAACATATAAATTGCGTTTTCTTTTTTATGCCTATGTTTTGCCAGTATTGTAGCGACATCTTGAGTGCCGTTTCAACCGCAGTGGATCCATTATCCGAAAAGAAAATTTTAGTAATATTTTTAGGTGCAATACCGATTAATTTTTCAGCAAGGATTATGGCATTTTTATGCGTAAAACCGGCAAATAACACATGATCTAATTTTTTAATTTGATTGGCAATCGCTTCCTGTATCAGAGGATGGCTATGCCCATGTATATTACACCACCAACTTGAAATGGTATCGTAATAAAAATTACCTTTATTATCGTATAGTTTTATTCCCTTTGCCCTTTCAATTAATATAGGAGGAAAATTCTTGCAATCCTTCATTTGCGTATAAGGATGCCAGTTATACTTTAAATCTCTTGCAATCCACCCGCCTTCAGGGGTGGTCATGGACTTATCCGCGGGGGAGCGCGAAGTGGAACGATGCTTCGGTACGGTGTCACCTCTAAGAGGTGAATAAAAGGTGTCACGGGCCCTGCCCGCAAGGCTCCGCTTATTTATTTTTTTCATATTTTTGCAATTTTTTTATTATTTTACGCCCTATAGGTGCAATAACTTTTTGTAAATTAGTTTTATTTTGTATTTTTGGGATAATTCCTAATATTTTTTCTTTAGTCAGATGTTGTATGGATAAAATATTGCCATCTAATATTTTACTATCTGTTTTTTTATAATTATTAAATACAAGCCCCAAAATCTGTATTTTTCGCCTTCTCAGCGCTTCTATAGTCAGCAAAGTGTGGTTTATCGCACCAAGTTTATTTGCGACTACAACTATTGTTGGAATTTTCAATTCGGCGACTACATCTATGACGAGTTTATTTTTATTTAAAGGAACTAAAACTCCCCCTATTCCTTCTACTATGACAAGTTCAAAATTATTTTGCAAAATATAAAAGCATTTTTTAATTTTAGAAGCATTTATTTTTTTATTTTCCATTTTTGCAGCCAGATCAGGAGAAGCTGGATATTTTAAAATATATGGACATACGCATTTAAGATGCTCTCTTATTTTGGTTCTTTGTAGTCCCATCAGCTTTAGATGTTTCGCTATGTCTTTTGAAAAGGAAACACTTCCGGTTTGTACCCATTTTTGAGTTATAACCCGGTAATTTTTATAAGTGAAAAATCTGCCTAAAAGACCTGTTATAAAAGTTTTGCCAACGCTTGTATCTGTTCCTGCAATAAAAATGCTTTTCATTTATGTGCCTCACAGAAAAAAATTTGATATGTTACTTCAATTTTTCCGAATTTTTCTAAGTAAAGCCTCTCTAAATCTTCTATCGTGCCGGGCATCCAAAAATTATTCATGCCAAGCCCCTTTCCTCTTGTGCCGCTATTTTTTATTTTCTGCAAAAAATATATAAGAGAGCTGTAAGTCTGTTTGCGTTTATTTTCACTGACTTTTGTATTTTTAAAAATATCTTTCAGGATTTTTTCAATTTGGTTTTGATTTATAAAATAATTTGAACTTATTGCAATTTCTTGTTTAAAAAATATTTCTAGCACGTTTTTTAACTCGCAAAAAGTATCAGGGCCAAATACCGACAATGAAACTACCCCATTGCCGTTAAGCATTGTTTTATATTGTTCAAGCGCCGTTTTAATATCGCTAAACCAGTGTAAAGTTGCGTTAGAAGTTATTAAATCAAACTTGTCTTCAATCGCTATAAATTCGGCATCCTGGGCTATGAATTTTATTTTTTCGGATTTAAGTTTGCTTTTTGCCGCTTCTATCATCTTTTTTGATATGTCTATTGCTGTAATATCTGATTCCGGGAATTTTTCTGATAAAAGCTTTGTATAATTTCCGGTTCCGCAACCGATTTCCAAAATTTTTCCATATTTTTTAAGAGGCAGTTGTTCCAAAAGAAGGTTGGCACAATAGCTTTGCACATCGCAATAGTGATCATAACACTTAGCGTGCTTGGAAAAATTGTTATCTATTATTGTCTTCTCAAACATATTATTTCATTAAAGTTTTCTTTTAAAAAAGGCATATGCCCCGAATCGCTAACGTGCGTAAATTGCACCTGCGGTAGTTGTCTACTTATCCACAGAGCTTCATCTATGGGGGCAATTTTATCCAAGGTTCCGTGAATAATTTTTATATTTTCTATTTTTTTAAAAAAATCTGGCTTGATTTCAGCGTTTTCCAGATAATCCAAACCATCCAAAAGATATTTTAATTCCAGTTCCCTGCAATATACCTTAAGCATATAACGTCTGAACCATTTATTCATGGTATAAGGAAAACATTGGGAGTAGAATTTGTAAAGATAGGCTTCTTTGTTTTGTTTTATACGTACTCGTATTGACTCTATTTTGTCTTTTTCGTATTTTCGCCTGACACTTATAAGAAAAATATTATTTATTAAATCCGCATTTTTATAACATAGTTCCGTTGCTAAAAATCCTCCCATGGACCATCCAAAAACTGAAATTTTATTTATACCTTTTTTGCTTAGCTCGTTTAAAAGATCTTTATTAAAATCGGCCGGAGAAAAAGAAATCGGAAACATATAATCATAGGCAAGGTCAAGTTTGCTAAAAATCCTATAGTCTGCCGCCCATCCTGGAATCAATAAGAGAATATTCCCATATCCTCTTTCAATATGTTTAAATACCGTGGACATTGTTTATATCGTTTATAAGTTTTGATAGAATTTCTTTTTTATGATTATAGCTTATGGAGAACCTTATTCTGGACTCGCCCAGAGGCACTGTAGGCGGCCTTATTGCGGTTACCCAATATTTTTTATTTTTGAGTTCATTACCAATAGCCAGTGTTTTTTCGTTTTCACCTAAAATTAAAGGAATAATTTGAGAGCTACCACGTGTTATGAAACCTCTTTTATCAAGTTCCAGACGAAAGTATGCACTATTTTCCAAAAGAGATTTTCTCCTGAAATTTTCGTTTTCTACCAACTCAATGCTTTTTAAATTCGCAGCTATTACATAAGGCGGTAAAGCCGTAGAATATATAAAACTCCTAGCACTATTTACGAAATAGTTTTTTATTTTTGTCGAGCATGAAACAAAGGCTCCAAAACTCCCAAGGGCCTTACCAAAAGTTCCTATAATCAAATCTATTCTTGCTGTTAACCCATTTAAGTATGCAATACCTCTTCCTTTATCTTCAAATACTCCAATTGCATGGGCTTCATCAAGTATTAAAAAACACCCATATTTTTCTTTAATCTCTACCAATTCTTTTATGGGACAGATATCCCCGTCCATGCTAAAAACAGTTTCTGTTATGATAAAAATATTTTTGAATTTAGGACGCTGCCTTTTAAGAATATTTTCTAAATGTTCCATGTCATTATGGTTAAACCTGAAAAATTTCGCCTGGGAAAGCATAACTCCATCTATTATACTTGCGTGAGACAACCTATCGATTAAAACCAAATCGTCTTTTGTACAAAGCGCGCTTATTGCCCCTATATTTGCCTGATATCCTGAATTAAAAACCAACGCATCGTCTTTGCCCAGAAAACAGGCTATCTTGGCCTCAAGTTGGTGAAAAAGTTCAAAATCGCCGCTTAAAAGACGGGATGCGCATGATCCTGCCGGATATTCAGATATGGCTTTTTCTATTGTTTTTTTTATTTCCGGATGATCTGAAAACCCCAAATAATCGTTTGAAGAAAAGTCCTCATATTCCTGTCCGTTTATACAAATTTTACCCTCTCTGCGGCAGCTTGCTGCTTTCAAATTCCGCAGAAGATGTTTTTCTTCTCTTTCTTTTAAAAAAATATCTATTCTTTCCATAGTTTTGATATCTCTTGTATAAGTAATGTATCTTTTTCAACAGACTGACCTGTAGTTGTTAGATAACCTCCTATCAGCATCCCATTCGCGCCGGCCATAAAACCGTCTATTTGAAATTCTTTTAAAATAGCTTCTCTTCCTGCCGCAATTTTTATTGTTTTATCTTTTAGTATTATCCTAAATATGCTTAATGTTCTTAATGCTTCTTCTGCTAAAATTGTTTTCTTTTGTTCAAAAATAGTACCTTTTATCGGAATAAGAAAATTTATAGGCACGGAACAAACATTTAAATCTCTAAGCGTATAAGCCATATCAATTCTATCTTCCCAGCTTTCGCCCATTCCTATAATGCCGCCGCTGCACACCTCTAAACCTACTTGTTGCGCACTTTCTATCGTCTTGAGCCGATCTTTGAAATTGTGGGTTGATACAACCTGTGAATAAAAGTTTTTTGATGTTTCAATATTATGATGATAGCGTGAAAGGCCTGCATTTTTTAGAATTGTGAGTTGTTCTTGGGAGAGGGCTCCTAACGAACCACAAACATCTATATTACTCACCTTTTTTATTTCACTTATCGCAGTCCCAATTGTTTCGAGCTCTTTAACGGTCAGTTTGTTTCCGCTTGTAACTATCCCGAATCTTTTAGCACCTATTGCCTCTGCTTTCAGCGCCTCTTTGACTATTTTATCGGCATCTTTGAGAGGATATGTCGAAATATTCGTATTGTGGCGGCATGACTGTGCGCAAAATTTGCAGTCTTCGGAACAAAGACCTGACTTCGCGTTCATAATTGAACATACATCCAATCTTTCTCCTATGAATTTCTTCCGTAGGCTATTCGCTTCGGATAATAACTCTTTGATGGGCTTATTTATAAGATCCGACGTTTTTTCAATTGTAATATTTTTCATGAAACTCCTATAGTTTTACAAATGTGGTTTTTATTTTGTAAAGTTACTCAGTACATCTACCGTAGGGGACGTTTAAACGTCCCCTACTTTGTGGATAAATATGTTTTTGTTAAGACTTTTTCACAATTGTAGCGGACACTTACTTGTCTCGCCGAAGCATAACTACTATAAGTTTTTACTACAGCGAAGGCGGAAGTGTCCCCTACTGACGAAGCCGGATCTGTCTCGCCGAAGCTGTGTGCAAAAGCAACACAGCGAAGGCGGATTGTAAACTATTTTAACATATAGGGTTTACGATTACCACGAAAAAAATCCACGGGAAAACCCGTGGTATCAATATGTCCGCTGAAGCTTATCCTCTATGAAATCTCTACTCTTGGCGAAGGCGGACTTGTCTCGTCGTAGCCAAAGACGAAAGTACTTTGGCGAAGGCGGACCTGTCTCGCCGAAGCTGTGTGCAAAAGCAACACAGCGAAGGCGGATAAAACAAAGCAAGAATTTTTGGCCCTTGTATTAAAACTATTTTTTCTCTGTATTTTTAATACTTGCCTTAGGCAGATCTTTTATTTCATTAAGCGATTTCTGCAGGTCTTTTTCCGGCAATGAATATTCCGTAAGCTTTCCTGCCATAAATTTTTCATAACCAACTAAATCCATAAGCCCATGTCCGCTATAATTAAAAAGAATGACCTTCTCTTTTCCCTCTTCTGTTGCTTTTTTAGCCTCTTCTATAACGCATGCTATGGCATGGCTTGTTTCAGGTGCACATATTGCACCTTCTGTTTTTGCCCATATCAACGCAGATTCATAACATTTTAGCTGATCATATGCCTGAGGTTCCAGTAAACCTTCTATTATCGCATGACTGACCATAGGGGCCATTCCGTGATATCGCAAGCCCCCTGCATGAATTGGCGGCGGCACAAATTTATGGCCTAACGTAAACATTGCAATTAACGGCGTTTGGCAGGCAATATCGCCAAAATCATAGGTAAAAGGTCCCCTTGTCATTGTAGGACAAGCTGTCGGTTCTGTCGGAATGATTTTAATTTTAGCCCCATTTATTTTATCGTATACAAACGGAAAGGAAATGCCTGCAAAATTACTTCCGCCTCCTGCGCATCCTATGACTACATCCGGCAATTTCTCCCCTACCATTTTAAGTTGCTTTTTCGCTTCAAGACCTATTATAGTTTGATGAAGCATGACATGATTAAGAACGCTTCCCAGGGCATATTTTGTCTTGCCGCTTTTATCGCCTACCGCTTCTTCTATTGCTTCGCTTATTGCAATACCCAAACTACCGGGGGTATCTGGTGTTTCTTTTAATATCTTTCTGCCAATAGCCGTTTCATTACTTGGGCTTGGTATACATCTGCCGCCCCACACCTGCATCATAACTTTTCTTAAAGGTTTCTGCTCAAAACTTATACGCACCATGTATATTTTGCATTCAAGACCGATCAAGGTGCATGAAAAAGCCAAAGCGCTGCCCCACTGCCCTGCGCCAGTTTCCGTTGTTAGCTTCTTTATACCGAACTGTTTGTTATACCATGCTTGAGCAACAGCTGTATTAGGCTTATGGCTGCCTGCAGGACTTACGCTTTCATCTTTATAGTATATACGTGCCGGTGTTTTTAAATATTTTTCAAGGTACACTGCTCTCCTTAAAGGAGAAGGACGCCACCTATAAAGTATTTCTATAATTTCATCTGGTATATCAATCCAGCGTTTCTGACTGACTTCCTGTTCAATTAAATTTTTTGGAAATACAGCTTCCAGCATATCAGGAGTAATCGGTTTTCCATTAGGACCAAGCGGCGGCTGCATCGGTGTAGGAAAATCTACGGCCAAATTATACCACTGTCGTGGAATATCTTCTTCCCTCAATAAAATTTTTTTCAAAGTCATAAACCCTTCCTTTCCTTGAAAGCTATTTTCTCAGGTATTGAAATATCAACAACTTCTACTTTACCAGTATACAACAAACTTTTATTTTTGTGAAGCCTGCTTGAGGCATAACCGATAGCTTTCTCCATATTTTGAAGGTAAAATCTCTCCGAAGCCCTGTTCTGCTTCGCCGTTGCTTTACCGGCATGGCTTCGCAAAAACACACTTCTTTCACATTTATTCTTTTTAGATAATAAGTTACTAGGCAAAGGAGGATGAAAGCCTGTTTTTAAAAAAGCAAATGTGGCCGTTCTTTTTGCTTTTATGCACGTTCCTAGAACTTTTCCTGTTGTTGCATCTAAACCCGAAGGAACATCTATCGCTAAAACGTCTTTCTTGCTTTTATTTATGCAATCGATAATATTCCGGTAGGGCTCTCTTATCACGTCGTTTAAACCTATCCCAAAAATGGCATCTATGACAAGGTCTGCATTTTTTAAAGTTTTAATAAAATAAGAAAAGTTTTCTTTGTTATTTATATTTCTTACTGTTAGACCCATATTTTGTAAAATATTGCAATTAATTTGCGGGTCATTTTTGAGTTCGCATGGATCTCCGAATAAAAAGATCTTAACGTTAATACCGTTATTAATAAGGTGCCTTGTGCATACAAAGCCATCGCCGCCATTGTTGCCCTTACCGCACACGCAAACTACGTTCTTATTTCGTTTTTTCGCAAGCATTAGAAGAGCAACCTGTGCCGCGCCTCTTCCTGCGTTTTCCATCAAAACAATAGAAGGTATACCTAAAATCTTTTGCGCATATTCATCAATTTTCTTCATTTCATCTGCGGTAACTATTTTCATACGCTATTTTTTACGATTTAAAAACGACTTTACCGTTTACTATTGTATAAAATACTGAAAAGTTTTTATCTATTATGGCCAAATCCGCATCCATACCTGCCGCAATCGTTCCTTTTCTATTACCGATACCTAAAACTCTCGCCGGATTTTCCGTTGCTGTTTTTATTGCTTCCAAAAATGAGCAGCCTGTAAATTCAATCATTTTTTTAAGCAGAACATTTAACCCAAGGCTTGTGCCTATCAGAGTACCGTCTTTGTATCTTGCCGTGCCATTTTTGGAGGTATACTCTATTCCGTTATAAACATATTTACCTTCGGGCAACCCCATAGCCTGCATTCCATCCGTTATACTAACCCATCTTTGTGGTCCTATAATATCAAAGACAAATTTTAAAATATCCTTATGAAGATGCACGCCATCCGGAATAACCTGTACTGTAATTTTTTTATCTCTGAGTATTGCTAGCACCGGCCCTGGTTCGCGATGATGAAGCGAAGGCATTGCATTAAAAAAATGCGTTGCATGAGTTATGCCACCTCTTATTCCCAATATTGTCTCTTCATATGAAGCACTAGAGTGGCCGAAAGAAACAACTGTTTTATCTCTTGAAAGTTTTTTAATAATCGGAATGGCACCTGCAAGTTCGGGTGCTATTGTCATTATCTTAAGAGTATTTTTAGTTTTTAATTTTATGTCTTTGCAAACTTTTCCTGAAACCTCGCATATACATAAAGGTGAAATCATACCTTTTTTTTTAAGGGAAATAAATGGGCCTTCTAAATGAATACCGAGTAGATTGGCGCCCTCTAAAGTTTGGTTTGTATTTTGCGCTGCTATATCAAGATGTTTATTTGACCTATTGATTTTATAAACTGTTGTGGCGAGAAAACCTGTAACTCCAAAAGAAGCACAAGTTTTTGATATCTGATTAAGTGCATCATATGTAGCGTCTAAAACATCCGAACCGCCTGCGCCTTGTATATGAACATCTATAAAACCAGGACACAAAATTTTTCCTCGGGCATCTAGGACAATGCTGTTTTTATTAGGCAGTATTTTATGTTTGCTTATTTTTTTTATTTTGCCGCCAGCTGTTTCTATATTAAAAACTTCTGATGATTGCAATTGATTATACAGGCGGCAGTTTTTTATAAGTATACTAGATGGGACTTTTTGCATTTAACCCTTTTGGCTATTTTTTCCATCCACAAAATCAATCAACTTATATCCTAACTTTGCAAATAAATCACTTAAGGTATGCATCGGAAAGCCTAATATATTAAAATACGACCCGCTAATATTATCAAATATAATGCTTCCTATTCCTTCTATAGTAAAGCTACCGGCCCGATCATACGTTTCAAACAATTCAAAGTAGCGTTCTATCTCGCGTGTCTTCATTCTGCGCACTTTTACAAGGCTTACATCAACGCCTTTCGTATAATTATTTTTCTCAACATCCAATAGATAAATACCTGTATAAACTTTTAATACCTTTCCATTAAAATCTCTCAACATTTTTTTGGCATCGGCCTTGCTACGTGGCTTTCCTATTATTTTATTTTTGAAAAATACGATTGTGTCCGCGCCTATGACCAAACCACTTTTAATTTTTTTTGCCACGCTCATTGCCTTTTTGCGTGCATTATATACGACAATAAAAGAAGGGTTTTCACTTATCATGTTTTCTTTTACGCCGCTTGTAATAATTTTATGTTTTATGTGGCATGAAGAAAGTATTTGCGTTCTTCTTTTTGAAGATGAAGCAAGTATGATTTGAGGTAATTTTTTCATTAAATAAAAGCTCCCGTTGGCAAATGAAGACTTTGTTTACTCTTAGAAGACACTTAAGTATCCTTTACAGAATTTTTACAAGACGAAGCCGGACGTGTCCAGCGTAGCACACCTTCTGCGAGATTCTTCTGCTAGCGAAGCTGGATATAATTTTGCCCACCTTGAAGGGTGGGCAAAAATGTAAAACACCTAACAATCTTTATACAAATAAGTTACGCTATCGTTATTTCTTTGAGAAGATAAACGTCCTGAATAGCATTCAGAATTTCCACGCCTTCTTTCATCGGTTTCTGGAATGCTTTTCTTCCAGAAATAAGGCCCATGCCTCCAGCGCGCTTGTTTATAATCGCTGTTTTGATTGCATCTTGCAAATCATTCTCTCCTGATGCGCCGCCTGAATTAATAAGGCCTATCCTTCCCATGTAGCAGTTTGCAACTTGATATCTTGTTAAATCAATAGGATGATTTGTTGTCAGCTTTTCATATACTAAAGGATGGGTTTTGCCGAATTTAACAGCATTGTATCCGCCATTGTTTTCGGGTTGTTTTTGCTTGATTATATCTGCCTCTATCGTAACCCCGAGATGATTTGCCTGCCCTGTAAGATCAGCAGAAGTATGATAGTCTACGCCGTCTTTTTTAAAACCAGAATTTCTTAAATAACACCAAAGCACTGTAAACATACCGAGCTTATGGGCATATTCAAAAGCTTGCGAAACTTCTACAATTTGCCTTCTTGATTCAGCTGAACCATAATAAATGGTAGCGCCTATCCCTGTTGCACCCATATTGAAAGCCTGCTCTACTGAGGCAAACAATGTCTGATCGTATATATTCGGGTAGGTTAATATTTCATTGTGATTGATTTTCAATATAAACGGAATTTTATGGGCATACTTTCTTGACACTGCGCCCAACACGCCAAGTGTTGAAGCAACAGCATTACATCCGCCTTCTATTGCAAGTTTAACAATATTTTCCGGGTCAAAATAAATTGGATTCGGCGCAAAAGAAGCACCTCCGGAATGCTCTATCCCCTGATCGACAGGCAAAATGGATAGATATCCTGTCCCGGCTAATCTTCCATGATTATAAAGAACTTCTAGATTTCTTAAAACCATATTTGATCTATCTGTCGATACCATAACTCTATCAACAAAATCAGGTCCTGGTAGATGCAACGTCTCTTTTGGAATGGTCATACACTTATGCTTAAGTAAATTGTCTGCATCTTTTCCTAAAACTTTACATATCCTATCAACCGTTTGCATTACTCCTCCTTCTTTTCTGTGTATTTAACTGTTTCTTTCCAGCAATATTAGTATTTACCGTATGGCCGGATTATTGTAAATAACTTATTTAAGGTTGGCTGTTACGATGGATTACATCGTAGAAAGTGCTTTTTGTATTATTGGAAGTGTTCCTTCTATTTCTTCTTTTGATAGCCTTCCAAGCTTTACGTATCTCCAGACATCTTTTGAGTCTTTGTTTTCTCTTGTTATCTGAACTTTTTTAGGCCCATGATTATAGGAGTATACACTTATGTTTATCCGCGTTTTGTCGAAATCCTTAACCTCTGCGAATACTTTTTCATCCAAGCTTTGATCATAAGGCATGCTTTCACCTCCTGTTACGCGTGTAACCAACAAATTGTTTGATTGTTTAACCATAATGCAATTTATATTTAATATTACATTTATAGTATATACTATAAATTAAAAAAAATCAAAATTTTATAAAAAAATCTATAAAAGGGTTATTAAAGTGCCTGGACATTCTTCTGTACCTTAGGCTCATTAAAAATATACTAAGGCCTATGAAAACAAAAATACCGCCTATTATGAATGAAATTATCTGGGGGTATATTATAACTAAAATACCAAATGATATAAATAATATCCCTAACACCATTTTATACCGATTTCCTTTCTTATCTTATGTTATTTTATATTATATAGTCTTGCCACAGCTGTCAATATTTAAAATTGCATTTACTGTTCGGCCGAGCTTAGAAGATAAATAACAGAAGACAGCCCTTCGACTACGCTCAGGGTCCCTCGCCGAAGGGTCCCGAGCCCTGAACCCAACGTGGTTCAGGGTAAACTCCGCGAGGGAAAAACGGAAAACACCAGTCAGAGAACTAAAAAAAGTTTATAGATTATGGTTTATAGTTGAATTTTTGGCATTAAACAGCACGGAACTGGTAAATATACAAACTATAATCTATAAACTATAAACTAAAATTACACTTTATCTTCTTCTTTCCTATCCTTCACCCTATCGATGTACTTTCCCGTTTCAGTATCAATTTCTACAATGTCTTCTTCTTTTATAAATTGCGGCACATCAAGTTCAATATTATTTTCCAGAACAACTCTTTTATATGTTGTATCAACCTGCTTTATGCCCGGTGGCGCCTGGATAACTTTAATCTTCATCCTTTTGGGAAAATTTATGTTTACAACACGGTTTTCATAAAGACAAATGGGTAATTCATCCCCTTCTTTTATAAATTTTTCTTTTTCGCCTATAATGTCTTTTGGAACCCCGTATTGCTCAAATGTTATGACATCTATGAAATATAAATTATTCTCATCTTTATAGCTAAATTCCATTGTTTTTATATCCGGGTGCACTTGTTCTATTTTATCATCCGGCTGAAACGTCTTTTCTGCATACTTGCCATCCGGAATGCTTTTCAGTTTAAGATGGGGTATTCGTTGAGATTTCGCAGCGCCTCGCAGCTCTATTGATAGCACTTTGTATAAAGAATTATCAAGCAAAATAATAGTTTCGGGTATTATATCAGCTGCACGTATCATATCTACCTCCTGTTCGCTTAAAAATAGAAGGCTTAGCGTGACTGAATATTTACGCCTGCTATGGGTGATTCGTAATCCATATCCATAAAAGGCTGCACCCAACCATTATCAAAACCCATTTTTGCAAGCAAATTTCGCGCTTGGAAATATTCTTTACTATTTATTCGTCTTGAGATGGCCGGCATTTCTTTTCCCTTGTAATAAGGAAAATACTGGCTCATAAGACTTATAAAAACATCCGTTCCAATTTCATCTTTTAAAAAAGAAAGTACTTTTTCCGTGCCTGCCTGCGATGACGGCAAAACAAGATGCCGCACAATTACGCCTTTTGTAGCGATTCCGCTTGCGTCCATTTGCAAATTCCCAACTTGCCTAAACATTTCTTTTATAGCAAGCTTGTTTATATCAAAATAATCCCAAGCGTTGGAATAAGTATGTGCTGCCATTTTATTTCCATATTTGGCGTCCACAAGATAAATATCCACAATCCCCTCTAATTCTTTTATTGTTTCGGTTTTTTCATAACCGCTTGTGTTATAAACTATTGGTATAGACAGGCCGTTTTCTATGGCACGAGAAAGCGCTATTAAAATGTGTATAAGATAATGCGTAGGCGTAACTAAATTGATATTATGGCAACCAATATTCTGAAGATGCAGCATTATATTTGAAAGTTGATAGGTAGAAATATACCTTCCTTGCCCGCCTATGCTAAATTCATAATTTTGGCAATACGCACATTGCAAATTACAATTGGAAAAAAAGATTGTTCCGGAACCTGAAACACCAGAAATCGGCGGTTCTTCGCCATGATGCGGAGCGTAACTATAGATTTTTAGAATGTTGTTAGCCTTGCAGTATCCCAGATTTTGTGTTCTATCTGAAAGACAATTACGTGGGCATAAATCACAGGAGCTTATTTTTCCCTCTAACGCTTTAATGGCTTCCTGTATTTTATGAGTTTTGAACTTCATGGAGCTCCACGGGTTTACACCAGTGGCATCTATTTATATCTTTTCAGTGCGACATCTCGCCCGAAGGCGAACCTGTCTCGCCGAAGCCAAAGGTGAAAACTCTTTGGCGGAGGCAGACTTGTCTCGCCGTAGCCAAAGGCGAAAGCTCTTTGGCGGAGGCGGATAAAAAACTAAAACGCGGAATGAAACCTATGATTTTCAACTGTGGTCTTCACCTTGCGGATGTGTCCGGCGAAGCACAACATTTATGAAGCTTCTTCTACGGCGAAGACGGATACAACAGGAGTAAAAATTACTGCTTTTCTCTTATAAAAGTAGTACCGATGTAATAGTCGTCGGGGTTCAATCCTTTTGCGATAAGTTTCTTTCGTTTTTTCTTTCTTTTATTTTTTTGTTTTTGTTTAATTTGAAATCTTCTCTGCTTTCCCATAACCATCCTTTAATAGTATAAAAAAGATTAAAAACGTTTTTTGACGGACAAATTTAATATCGGGGACAGTTTACTCCAGCTTAATTTATTTGTCAAGGATATCTTGGTAGTTTATAGCTTATAGTTTATGTTTATAGGCCGAAAGGCTGCAACTATAAACTATAATCTATAAACTGCGTCTACCGACCCTCTAGTTCTTGCAATTTTGCAGAAAAATAACCGCCTGTAAGCGCATCTATGTTTGCAGTTAATTCTTCGAGCTTCAGCTCCTTTTCGGCTTTAGCCTTTTCGTCTTTTGGCGGATTCATTGAAAGTTCGTTTATTAACCTTTTTCTTTCAAAGTAATACCTTGTAACTTCGTTTAAAATGTCGTCTCGCAACTGAACCATTAATTTTGAACGCACATCAATGCTTGTCTGAGATTCGTTCCATATAAGATCAGCAAGGTCCCAGGTTGCACTGACTCCAACATTCCAGCTTCTGTCCCTTGGCCCATTTACAGTATAAGATGTTGACGCAGATGTGTATATTTCATAAGTCTCATCAAGCCCATAATCGACATCAAAACTTACCTTAGGCAGCAACGCTCGTTGGGTTGCAAGTTTTCTCCAATTTTTGATTTTTTCAGGATGAACTTCTGCATATTCCACGGCTTTGTTTTGAATTTCTTTTATTGTAGGTTCGTTTTGAAATCTGCTCAAAGGCAATTTTTGCGGTTCCAAACTATTATCTTCTGATATTTGTTTCGGCTCATTCAAAACAGGATTTTCAAAAATATAGGCGCCGTTTTGAGTTCCGATAAAAACATAACGCTTATTTTTATAAAAAGTTTCTTTTATTTCATTAATTTTTACACCGTTTACTTGCTCACATATTAAATGCCATAAATTTTCTTTCTCATCATATAAAAAACAGCCTTTTTCCGTACCGACCAATAAATTGCCGTCAGCTGTATTTATAATTTTATTTATATTTCTGCCTATCAAGCCGTGGTTTGGAATTTTTTCTGTATTTTTTTCTTTTATTCTAAAAACACCTCTATTTGTGCCAATATACAACACGCCCTCGTTAAAACTTATGCTTTTTACTTGAAAGACTGCCTCCGTCTCCTCGTTTGCTGTATCAGCTATATCGCTATTATCATTTTCTCCTTCTTGCAAATTATTATCCTTAAACTCTATTGATGAAAAAATAAGCTCCCAATTTTCCCCGTAATCTTCGCTTCTGTAAATCCCTTTATCGGTTGCGATATAAATAACTTTATCTTCATTTCCTGAAATGATTTGCCGTATTTCTGTTTTTGCATTTAACCCGCCCTTGGCCAATACCCAGTTTTTCCCGTAATCTGTGCTTTTATATAATCCTTGAGTAGTTCCCAAAAAAATAATGTTCGGATGTTTATTGCTTATTTCAACAAAAACAGCGTTCTTGGTTGCATTACCGGATGAACTAAAAATCCTTGCCCAAGATTCCCCATCATTATAAGTTTTATAAAGCCCTCTATCTGTCGCTAAATAACAGATGTTTGATTTAACCGGATCCTGCCTTACGCAGCTTATTTTATTGCCGCTTCCGGCATTAAATATGTTTTTGTAATTTTTGAAAAATACTTCTGTTTTGTATAAATTTTTAGACGACGTAATATAAACGTTTCCCGGCAAATCATTTACAACAGATACAGAAACTATATTGCTATCGGTTATCTCCTCTATCCTGCCGGTTTTTATTTCGTCACACTCCCCAATCCTGGCAACAATTATTGCTGCCAGCAAAACCGCAACTTTTGTTACTACACCTATTAACTTTTTCATAAACTCCTCCTTTTTTAAAAAATTTTATATATATTTAATCTATTATTGTAGCCGACACTTAAGTGTCGGCTACTGGCAAGGGCTAAGATTTGATATAAGCATATTTTAGTCCTTTCTATATAAGACGGTTCAAACTGACAAATTGCTACAAATTTTTTTGGGTATCACATTTTGTGATACCACATTACACACACAATCTTAGGGGACGTTTACTTGTCCGCCGAAGTTTATATTCTATGAGATTCTTTTTTGACGAAGGCGGAAACGTCTCCTAACACGTGGATAACTATCTATTTGTTAATCTTTTCCACATCGCAGGGGACACTTAAGTGTCCCCTAAAGCATTTTTATAACAATGAACAACATTTTTTATCTTTTCTCAATATTTTTTGATGATTTATCAAATATATGTTCAAAAAATAAGGCCTTTTTGTAATAATAAGGCCATTTCTTGTTGTTTATAGTATACTACAAGATAAACGTAGTGTCAACTATTTTGCGTAAGGTAAATTGGTCCGTCTTCGCCAGTAGTAGAATATCACAGATGTTTTGCTTCGTCCCTCGATTATACTCGGGACGACCTTGAGCTTGTCGAAGAGTCGCCGGGCTCATCAGTCTTCGCTCTAATCAGGCGAAGCTGTGGGCGAAAGCACCACAGCGAAGACTGATGGTCCTCCTTCGCCCTTTTTGATTAAATCCAGTTAGGGCTTCGGAGAGACATTCTGCTGTTGCAATTTAAAACTTAAAAAATGCTAATTTCTGCGAAGCTCAAAGCTGACCTGCCTCTTCGTGCTTTAGCGAAGAAGGGAAAGCTTTGAGCGTAGCAGAATGGTGCGGAAGGGGGGAGTTGAACCCCCAAGGGTAAACCCATACGCTTCTGAGGCGTACGCGTATGCCAGTTCCGCCACTTCCGCAAATATCGCGCAATTGGACGTTTAAAAATTTTTTATTTTTATAGGGGACGTTTAAACGTCCCCTATGGCTGTGGATAACTGCATGTTTGTTAATCTTTTCCACAGTGTTAGGAGACACTTAAGTGTCTCCTATGTTTATAATAAAAAGGCGAAGGAAATTCATAAGCCGGATTCTGTTCTAGGCGGTCATCCATCTAGCCCTGACATTACTGTCAAGGTCATACCTTACGGTAATGCAACCTACCCGCTTTACCTCCCCCGAAACGGAGATTCGGGCAAGCGACCCTAAAAGGTAAAGCCTATTTGGTCTTGCTCCGCGTAGAGATTGCCGCGTTTCACCCTCGCTTAGGCTTTAGGCCCTCGCAAGACTCGTCTCTGTGGCTCTATTCCTCTCTGTTGTGCAGAGGGCGGGCGTTACCCGCTACGCTGCTTTATGGAGTCCGGACTTTCCTCTCTCTACCCCGTACCGTACGCCGTAGGCGTCCTGGTACGCGGGTAAAGAGCGACCACCCGATTCCCTTCGCCTTAAAATTACAAAAGACTTGAAAGATTGATAGCTTTATTTACAAGCTTGTCAGCTTCCTTGTTTTCTTCTCTCGGAATCTGTTTTATCTCAAATTTTGCAAAGCCTTTTTGTAAATGTCCTGCTATTTGAAAAAACAATTTTATGTCCTTATCTTTTACTTTGTATTCGCCTGTAAGCTGTTTGGCCACAAGTTCGCTATCTAGATAAAGTATGGCATTTTTTGCGCCTAAAAACAAGGCCTCCTGCAAGCCATAAATAACAGCGCTATACTCGGCGATATTGTTGGTTGCTTCTCCTAAATATTTCTGGAATTCGACTAATATGTTTCCTTTTTCATCTTTAATAACAACTCCGATGCCAGCTGGTCCGGGGTTTGATCTCGAACCACCGTCGGTATAAATGTGCACTGTTTTATTTTTGGTCATGTTTTTTCCAATGTTCTTTTAAAATAAAATTCGAAATTCTAAATCCGAAATCCTAAACAATATCGAATGTTCAAAATTCAAATGTTCGAAACTCGTGTTTTGAATTTCTGTCATTTGAATTTGTTTAGAGTTTCGATATTCGCCTGCCTGCCGCAGGCAGGAATTTCGGATTTCCTATGCTACTCTTCAACTATATAAATAATTCTCGCGCAATTTTCGCAGAACGTAAGTTTATTTTTCATACGCGCTATGTCAACTGTCTGTGGCGGAAGGCCCATAAAACATCCCTGACAAATCTCATTTTTTATCGGCACTACTGCTAAACCATTTTTTGCATTAAGTATTCTTTCGTACCTAGCAAGTATTTCCTTGTCTATTGCCGGAGTCATAGTTAATCTTTGTTCTTTTAATTTTGCAACCGTATCTTCGATATCTTTAAGCTTATTGGTCAGTTCTTGTTTTTTTGCCTGAAAATCTTTCTCTTTGCCGGCTATTACTTTTTTTTCTTCCTCTATTTTACTTTTATCATCATCGACCAAATCAAAAATTTTTAGTATTTCTTCTTCTAATACAGAACTGTCAGCTTTTATCCTTCCTATTTCAGAAAGCATTGTCTGATATTCCTTGTTGGTTTTAAGTTGAAAAAGCTGCCCTTGTAGTTTTTTTACTTGTTCTTCATTAGTTGAAAGTTGAACTTCTTTTTCTTTCTGCTTGAGTTGGGTTTGTTTTAGTTTATCTTCGACTTCTTTAAGCGCTTTTTTTGAGTCTTCAAATTCTTTAGTAAGGAGGGCTATGTCTTCTGGTATGGCGTTTTTTCGTTTTTCTAAAGAAAATATTTCAAGATCTAATTTCTGCAGTTCAATTAACCGTTTTATTTGTTCTTCTATCATAGTTTTAATCTCTCATTGGGGTTATGTTTTAGATTTAATATTATTTTTACTTTTGAAAAAACAATGTTTAATCTTAGAGCAATACCTGCCTAACGGCAGGCAGGGAACATTTGAGCATTAGAACCCAAGTCTAAACCACATCTATTGCTCAATTGTTCAATTGTTCTGTCCGCCAAAAACGGACACTGGTCCGTCTTCGCCAGTACTTATGCCCCTCTACTGCTCCTTTTCGTCGCAGCATTCGGGACACTTTGCTTTTTAGGCTTTCTGCCCCTCCAATGCTTCCTTTGGTCGCATTGTTTCCCTCGCATTCGCTCGGGATCACCCGCCTTTGGCGAATGACGGGACAACTTTGCCTTCTCGTCCTTCTGCCCCTCTACTGCTCCTTTTCGTCGCAGCATTCGGGACACTTTCGTCCTTCGGACGAAAGTGGTGGGCACTAGAGGACTTGAACCTCTGACTTCTACGATGTGAACGTAGCGCTCTAACCAACTGAGCTAAGTGCCCTTTGAATTTTTTCAAAGAAAAAATTCATCCCGAGTAAGTGATGAATAAGAGCTTACGAGGGACATGCACACTCGTTGTAGCCGACGTTTAAACGTCGGCTACTGGTGAAGGAAACCTGTTGCCCAATATTTATTTTTGAAAAAACAATATTAATGTTAGAAAAACTCTATGCCCCTCCAATGCTTCCTTTGGTCGCATTGTTTCCCTCGCATTCGCTCGGGATCACCCGCCTTTGGCGAATGACGGGACAGCTTTGCCTTCTCGTCCTTCTGCCCCTCTACTGCTCCTTTTCGTCGCAGCATTCGGGACACTTTCGTCCTTCGGACGAAAGTGGTGGGCCCGGTAGGACTTGAACCTACGACCCGTTGATTATGAGTCAACTGCTCTAACCAACTGAGCTACGGGCCCGTATTTTATAAATCGCAGTAGCCGACGTTTAAACGTCGGCTATCAGCAAAGGCAAATTTGTTTCTCTACAGCGGACGCTTATCTATATCGCGGTAGGGGACACTTAAGTGTCCCCTATAAGAAAATTAGGTCAATAATATATCAAATTTTGTGCATACTGTCAATTCGCACCTACCCCTCATTAAAAACCGGGGCATGCCTACAACTATCTCATACTTAAGTAATCGGCACAAACTCTAACGTAAACGTGCTACCCTTGCCAAGTTCGCTCTCTACCACAATAGTTCCGTTATTCTGCGTTACAAGCTGTTTCACTATAAATAAACCCAATCCCGTGCCTGTTCCTGCGTCTTTTGTCGTGTAAAACGGCTCAAAAATCTTATTAAGCCTATCAGGTGGTATACCTTCCCCATTATCTTTAATTACTACTATAGCCTTGTTATCTTTTGTATATGATGATATTAGTATGTTCGAATTCCGCGGGCTTGCTTCGGTTGCATTCCGTATAAGGTTTAAAAATATCTGCTGAATTTGCGCCCGATTTGCACTTATTTCCATATCGGGCGTTAAGCGCTTCTCAACTTTAAGATAGTTTATATCAAAAAGATGGCTTAAAAGCGACAGCACTTCTTCTATTTCCGTTTTTATATTAACTTTTTCTTTTGAGCTTTCCTTTGGTTTCGCAAATTGAATAAGCTTTTGCGTTATATCAATTATCCTTTTTGCCTGTGTTGTGGTTGTATTCATGATGCCAAGCATTCGCTCGTAAATTTCTTCTTTTGACAGGTTGCCATATTTTCCGTCTTTTAAATTATCCAAAAACGCTTTATTTTGTGCATATATTATGCCGAGTGGGTTAGAGATTTCATGGTCAATACCGGCTGAAAGCGTGCCTATAACTGCCATCTTCTCTTTTTGCGCTGCCTCTGCCTGTGTTTTGGAAAGTTCCTCAAGCAACTCTGCGTTAGAAATTGAGATCGCCTCTGTTTTGGCAAGTGATGTTAATATGTCTATATCTTCCTGTGTATATTCCTGGCCGGATTTTTTGGGTCCGATTATTATTAACCCTTTTTTGTTTTGCTGTAACATTATAGCTATTATCAATTCAGCATTAAGCGCTTCCAAGCTGTTTTTTAGAAACTCTTTGCCGGATAAATCCTCGCGTTGCTTGTTAAAACAAATTTTTCCTGTAGACACCGTTTCAAAAATCGGGTTTTCCTTAGTTATTTCTGCAGGTTTTGAAATGTTACCCTTGCATGAAAGAAGCATGAATTGATCGCTTTTCTCGTCGTAAATATAAAATATCGCCGATTCAACTTTGACTATGTTTATTATTTTATCTACTGTCAGACGAGCGATTTTATTTATATCCAAAACCGTCAAAACCTCATCCGTAAATGACTTTAAAAGCTCCCTGTAATCATATTTTTTCTGGAAAAGATACTTATCGGTTATATTAATAAGAAAATTCTCAAGCGGCCTCAACGCGAACACAATGATGAGTATGCTTGGCAAAAGCGCAGCAAATTTACTTTCGCGTATTACTTTAAGAACCGCCATTTGACTTAAAAAAATAAACAGTCCGACTATCATGCAAGCGGTAATGAAAAGACCTGAAAAAACTAATGCACGTTTTATAATGACATCTATGTTCATCAGCTTATAGCGCACAATTGCATAAGCTATCATAATAAATAAAATAGCTACATAAAAATGCGCATTTGGATAAACGGTTATTCCATAGGTAGCAAAAAAATTTATGATTACTAAGTGTCCTATTGCGAATCCGAAAAAAACATATTTTGCTTTTTCAGTTTCAGGAGATGAAATTTTATTTTTTTCGACATAATTTTTATATAAGAGATATAAAGAATAACCACTTTCAAAAAATATATAAAACATAAAAATAGGATGAAAAGGTCCTGCCTTAGGATAGTAGCCCCAATTATATATAAATGGATCCATTAAAAATTTATTTGTAAAAATTACTAAATATAAGAAAAATGTGCTAAGAGTATAAAATAAAATCAGGATCCATTTTCTATTTGTTATATTCAAAAATGCTCTTGTAAAATGATACGAGGCTACCGACGCATAGCACACACCAACATATAAAAACTTTTGCCAAAATACTGCCTCTTGATTATTTTTACTTAAATAGAGAAAGAAAAATCCATAAAGCCATATAGAAAATATAAAACAAAAGAGTCCAAAAATTTTATTCAGGTAATCTTTTGGATTTTTAAAATAAACAAAAAGTCCTAATATTTGCACGAAAATTCCTACAAATAAATTCTGAAGCGCCAAAGAATTAGGTTTCTCGATAATTCTGCTCATTGAAGTAGATACCAAATTGATAAACTTCGGCGTAAAAGCTAGTGTGGAAAAAACTGTATATATCACCACAAACAACCCCGCAAACAAAAGCGTCCGTTTTATAACTACTTTTATGTCCATTAGTTGATGACGGAGAATCGCGTAAGCAATTATTGCGGCATAAACTGTAATAAGACCATTCAAATAAGGTGGGTAAGGCAAGTTATACCATATGGGCCAATTATTGGCTCCGCCAAAAAAACCTATAAGCGTACCGAGGGTGACATATTTTAATTGAAGTTTCTTTTGGCCTGTAGCATGAAGCGTATATTTAATCAAATAATAAAATGCGTAAAAACACTGCAAGCACCAAAAAACTAAATAAACACTAAAACCTACTTCTGCTTTAGCCCATATTATGCCGTGTACTTTACGAACTAATTCATGATAAAGTAAAGAATTCATATTCAGAAATATGAACACTATATTAATTGCATACAAAACATATAAAATTTTCTTTTTTCTATTGAAAATTCCTAATAAAACAAAAACAAAATGTATAAAAATTGGGCTTATAATAATCACTCCAGAAAGAGCTAATTTATACCAAAGCATAGCCCTTGAAATATCATTAGTATAATTCCACATAAAATATGAAAAACTATAAAAAATTATGCCCACACTTAAGCTGAAATAAATTGTTTTCAAATTTTTGGGTTTGCCTTTAAACAAAACTATAAAACCCAAGATAAATGATGATGCTGCGTTTAACAATCCTGTCGCAGCAAGTAATAATGACCCCATATCTATGTTCCCTCTCTTTATCTACAAACTATAAACTATCATCTATACCCTACCTCACCAACCACATATTCACCCCAAACACCAAAGCCGATACCAAACCATATACTATTGCAAATAATAATGCAAATATAAGGGTGCGTTTTATAACAACTTTTATATCCAAAAGTTGATGGCGAAGAATGGCAAAGGATAATATGCTTAAGAATATTAAAACATTTATACATCCAAACGGATAAAATTCTACTCCATAATTTGGTATATAATCAATAGCAGCGCTATTACCTATAAAGTATGCCCAAAAAACATATTGAATCTTATTAACTTCAACCAAAGAATATTTATTTTCTTTATTGCGATAACCTTTATATAAATTTTTCAAGCAATACAGCCAAATAAAACCAGCATAAAGAAGATGAATAAAATGCAATCCTCCTGCCCTTGGATAAGGTCCCCAGAAATAATTATAGTCACCTTTTATAATTAAATTTGTTGCTAAAGTAAATAATACTATGATAAATGCTAAAAAATAGAAAAAAAGCAGCAATTTCCGATCTTTTATTTTCAAAAATGCCATCGTAAAATGTAGATAACTCAACCATATTATTGTAATGAAAGAATATCCAAGTTTAAATAGAAAAAGATTAAGGGCAGGATAAATAGGAAAGATATAATTTATAGAATAACAGTAGAACCAGACAGTACCGCTGATACAACATAAAGATAAGGTTTTATTCGTAACCAATTTTGGATTATTTTTGTATATAATAACAGCTAAAACGAATAGGCAACTGCCAATGATTAAAGGCAATATAGTATATATAGGATTGCTTATATTTAACATCTTTTCTCTCTCAAAACTTGTTTTACTATTTTAAAAGTAACAAATTTATCCCAAATACCAAAAGCGACACAACGCCATACACAATCGCAAACAATAGCGTAAAAATAAGCGTACGTTTTATAACAACTTTTATGTCAAGAAACTGATGCCGAAAAATAGCATAGGCGATTATTAACACGTATAGAAATATTAAATAATTGCCTCCCGGATATAGTGGATATAATTTAATACCGTATGAAATACATACGTTATGAAGCGCTCCTAAATAACCTATTAGTGAAACAAAAATCAAATATGCTATTTTCCGTTTTTCTGTACCAATAGAACAATTATACTTTTTGAATAAAAAGTAAAAACTAGACGCTAATAAAAATACTAAATACAGAATAAATAAACCGTATAATGCCCCTGCTACAGTATAAGAATGATTACTAGTATAACCTACGCCGTTTACCAATAAGTTAAAAAAATTCAGCACATATAGCAAAAAACAAAAAGCATAACTAACTATTAATAAATTTTTTACGCTTTTTAATTTTAAAAATTCTATTACAAATCTTACAAGCAAAAGAGGGTTTAATATCGCCGCAAACATAAGAATTTTACCTAAAACAATAGCTTTATCTGCACTGATATCTAAAGTATGCTTATATACACAAAAACTCCAAATAGAAATGGTGAGGGAATACATAAAAAATATTCTATACAGTTTATTTTTTATATCTCTAGTAAGAATAAATACCCCAATTAAAAATACAGAAATTGAAGTTACTAAAGCAGAAAATAAAAAATGATTGATCATGCTTACGTATCCTCTGTTTTCTATTTTCGTATTTCAAATTATAAACTATAATCTATAAATTGCGTTACAAACTACCTAACCAACCACACATTTACCCCAAATACCAACAATGACACTAAACCATACACTATCGCAAACAGCAGCGTAAAGATAAGAGTTCGTCTAACTATCACTCTTATGTCCATAAGCTGATGGCGAAGAATTGCGTATGTTGTGATAATACATTGAAGCGCTATGAGCATATTACATGCTGAAAAAACATAAAAACCTATCATCGGAAGAGCATCAAGAATTGCGCCCGTCCAACCTATTACATATGCAACAAACAAATACTGATACTGAATACGCTTATTTCCTGAAGAATTGCGAACTAGTCTATATAATTCAAATATGGATAACAAAACAATGCCTACCCAGATTATAACGCAAAATAAGAATCTAAAATCAGTTGCTTGTATAAAATATAGCGAATTACGAATTTGAACAATTTTAAGTCCTGCTAAATTAAAAAGAATAAGAAAATAAATAAAAGCAGTTAAAAAATAGAACAGGCGTACTAAATTTCTTCGTTTTAAGTTCCCTACAGATACTACAAGATGATATAGAACAGCTACTGATGGAACTGAACCTAAAAGCCCAATTTTCCATGCAATCATTGCTGCACTACTATTTTGGGCAAGTCCAATTAGAAATCCTCCTACTCCCCAAATTCCTGTTACTAGATTAAAAAAAGCAAGAACATAGTGCGTTTTGTTTCTGCCATATTTAATAAGGATAAATAGCAACACTACGCATGACAAAACAACTATCAAATTAGTAATTGAAAATATTAACGCTGACATTTTTTCTTTTTCACCTCAAAAACAACATATTAACCCCAAATACCAATAACGACACTAAACCATATACTATCGCAAACAATAGCGTAAAAACAAGCGTACGCTTGATAACAACTTTTATATCTAAGAGCTGATGGCGAAGAATAGCATATGCCCATATTGCAGGATACACGGCAAGTAAAAAACTCGAATAAGGATAGACGTCTATTTTAAATATAAGTAAAAACATGCTGTGTGGAGCAAACCAACCAATAATCGAACCTAAAACAAAATATTTAAGCTGTTGATGTCTTAATACATCTGAATTTTTAAAACTACGTAATAAAAGATAAAAGGGATAACTAAGCATTAACCAATAAAAAACGATATAGAAAAATAAGAAAACTGGACTTTTATACGTAGCCCAATCTACCCAGTAAAATTGGTTAAATACTAACCTTAAATCCCATAATGATAGTTCTTTTGCAAAAAAGTTTAGTATAGTCCATGCGACTGCTAAAAAATAAGCACTAACAAGAAAGACTTTTCTTTCTAAATTAAGGAATGTAAAAACGAAGTGAGAATAAACTACTGGCGTAAATACTACACCTATATAAGCTATCTGCCACCAAAAAAATGCTGTTTTTTTAACGGTTGAAATTGAAACCCCAAAAGCACCTAACCCCCATATGGAAACCAAAAAACAAAAAAAACCTAATAATGCGGTAAGTTTTTTTCTTTTCCCTTTATAAAAAATAAAAATTGACAAAGTTGTACAAAAAATACAACTTAAGAGTGAAAAAACTGTAAAAATGTTTATATTTTTTTCCATAATTACATTTTAACAAACCTTATTGTTCCCGATAAAGGTTTTCTTCTTAATTGGGACGGATACCTATTTTTATAATCCATAAACAATAAACCAAGCTTCAGTCTTCCGACTTCCGTCTTCCGAACCCCAAGCTACCTAACCAACCATAGATTGATCCAAAATACCAACAATGACACAATTCCATAAACAATTGCAAATAATAGCGCAAACACAAGCGTTCGTTTGATAACAATTTTTATATCCAATAATTGATAACGGAGAATGGCGTAGGCCAAAATAAAAATATAAACACCTATTGTAAGATTGCCAAGGGGAAATAAAGGATAAATTACTATTCCATAATTGATCAAATAATTTGATATACCGCCCAGCCATCCAATTAGCGTGCTGTAAAATAAAAATTTGCGCCTTACTTTTTCAATTTTATCTTCACATATTTTATAGCTATAAAACAAAATGTAAAACGCATATAAAAGACATAATACTGTGAAAAGCACGTTGAGAAAATACAGTTTTTGTGCATGAGCACAGAAAAAATTAAGGCTTGGGTTGTAACGCACGGATATAAAAAAGGGCGTTATTAAATTAAAAATGGCCAATAAAAATCCCAACGTATATGCTAAATATAGAGGTTTCTTTCTTTGTGATTCTATTTTTAAGTATGCCAAAATAAAGTGCAGAAAGAATGTTGGTATGAGCATAATAAAAAAATGTAAAATTTTGACCCAAAAAAGAGCTGTCTCTTCCTTGTTTGCTAATATATTCAAGATTAAACTCAAAATCCAGAAACTTATAGATAAGGTAAGGCAAATAAAAATCCTGCGGAGTTTTTTTGGGCTATTTTGCGTATGTATAAAAAGCAACACCCCAAATAGCAAAAAGCATACTATTAAATTAACAATTAAATATTGCTCTTTCATTTATTTTCTGTTGTTTCTCTGTTACACATCGTTCTGGTTCATTTGGGATTGTTTCGCCCCTTCGACGTTGCTCAGAGCGAAGTCCCGAGCATCTGTCGATGGAATTCGTCGCTTCGTTTCTTCCGCCTTCGCCGAAGAAGAGTTTCATAGAAGATAGGCTTCGGCGGACAAGCGCAATGACAACCCAAAGATCACTATAAACAAATTCTTACGCTATACTCTGCTTCGCTCTAGAACGACTTATCGCCAGTGGAGCTTCGCAGAAGTTATTCTAAAGAGAATAAAAAAACCCAGGCTTTAGGCCTGGGCTTGGTTTTGGTTGTGTTGCGCCATATAACTTTATACATAATTGATCATTTAATTTTTAGAATATGCAGCGTTTAAGCTACAATTTACAACAAACAATGAACAAACAAATTACAATTAACAAAACGTGTTTGTGATTTGTACATTGTAAATTGTTTGTGTATTGTAACTTGTTCATTGTAATTTTATCAATTCTGTCTTCCGACTTCCGTCTTCTGAACTAATTAAGAATTAATTCCTAATTTGTGCGATTTTACCTGCCGAATAGGCCCTCATGAAAGCTTTGACTATTTCTGCATCAAACTGTATATTTGAATTTTTTTCTACCTCATCAAGGATCTTTTCGTCTGTTACCTGTTTTCTGTATGGCCTGTCTGTTGCCATAGCATCATAGGCATCTGCCAGGGCGATTATACGCGCTGTAAAAGGAATTTGTTCGCCTTTTAAACCATACGGATAGCCTGTACCATCTACTCTTTCGTGGTGGTAATGAACTCCATCTATTATATCTTTATACTCACGAATTGGCTGCAGTATCCCCGCTCCGATAATTGGATGTTGTTGTATTTTTTTGAATTCCTCTTTGTCTAAAGTTCCTTTTTTATTAAGAACACTATCAGGGATACCAATTTTTCCTATATCGTGCAAAAGCGCAGCAATATGCAAGACTTCTTCACTACATTTCCTATCGCTTGTTGGCAATTCGTTGTAAATAGCCAGACTATATCTTGTAACTCTCTCGGTATGGCCGTGTGTGTACGGGTCTTTTGCGTCTATTGCGGCGGCAAGTGCAATTGATGTATGTATAAAAAGGCGGTGCTCTTTTTCATAGAGGCCTTCTATCTCATCCAATTTTTGATGCAGGCTTTCGATAAGTTCGGCGTTCTTGATAGCCATTGCGGCATCATTTGCTAAAGTTACAAAAAGACCAAGCTCTCTTTCGCTATAATGTTCGCCCGAAAGTTTATCGCCGAGTATGAGAATACCCAAAAGGTCATTTTTAAAAAAGCTTGGTATGCAAACAGCCGCCTTTAAAAGCTCCATCTGCTCATCTGCTTTGCATAATAAAACATCAAAGTTTTTGAATTTGCTGAATTTCCCGTTTGATAATAAATTATCAAGATGCAAAATATATTTGAGGTTGTTTTTTACGAGTACCCCTTGCTTATTTATAAGTTTTACCTTATCTTCAAGAAACATCCTTATAAGTCCGCTGTCTTTATTCAATCTTATATATCCGACGGGCATTTTCAAACCTTTTTCGCCCGAGCTTTCTATCAGAACATAATAATCTTTATCCCCTTTGTATAGAAGAACCCCTGCGTGAGTAATCCTTACCTCGTCCCTTATCATTTTAACTATCATTTTGATAAGGTGCTCCGGTTTTTTGAAGCGGATCATACTTCTCGCCGCAGTCGCCAGCGCTTCTTGGTAATCTATTCGTTTTGTTTTAGTTGGCATTATGTAACCTTATTCTCTTTGCAAACCACTAAAATTAACAAATTACAATGGACAATACACAAACAAATTATAAATCATAATATACAATTGACAAACGTGTTTGTGATTTGTGTATTGTAAATTGTTTGTATATTGTAATTTGTTCATTGTGAATTTCTTTATTTTATAATATACACGCTCTAAATTATCGACCAATTGCCCTATTAACTTCTTCCAACAATTTATCAAGCTCAAGTGGTTTTGTAACGTAGCTGACTGCTCCAAGACTTTTTGCTCTTTCAATAACAGCTTCATCAACTACAGCAGTCACCATTATAACAATAAGCTCGGGCTTTATTTTCTTTGCTTTTTCAAGAACTTCAAGGCCATCCATTCCGGGCATTCTTATATCAAATATTGCTACCTGGGGATTTTCTGTCTTAATTTTTTGCAACGCCTCTTCGCCCCGACAGGCACATGCAACGTCAAAGCCTCTGTCCCTGAAGAAATTGCGTGTAAAATCGCATATATCTATTTCGTCGTCAACTATTAATAACTTGGTCATTTGGTACTCCATTATCGTAATATACAATTTACAAATTACAATGGACAAACAAATTACATGCTACAATAGACAATTAACAAACGTGTTTGTGATTTGTATTTTGTGTATTGTTCATTGTTTGTATTTTGTAATTTGTTTTTTGTAATTTTATTGCTTTCCTACTAATTCCCTAATCTTCGCTTCCAACTCTTTCAAAGATTCAACCGGTTTCTCAATAAAACCATCAGCACCTAAATCTTCCAGTTTTTTCTTAGTCTTTCCCTCATCGCGAAAAGCAGTAACAATTAAAACTTTTATCTCAGGATTTATTTTTTTAAGCTGCATAAGCACTTGGTCGCCGTCTATGCCGGGCATTTTAAAGTCAACAAGTGCTATGTTTGGCTTCTCTTGTTTTGCTATCTCAAGCCCCTGGACTCCTCGCGATGCAAGAAAAACCTGATAGCCTCTTGGTTCAAAGTATTCCCTGAATAATTCGGTAAAGGCAGTTTCGTCGTCGATTGTTAGGATTTTTATCATTCTTGGGACTCCATTAGCGTAATATACAATTAACAAATTACAATACACAAACAAATTACAAATCACAATATACAAGTAAATCTATGATAAACGTTTTAGTTTAAAAAAGCTATCCTATTTTAGTAATAATAGAACTTAAAATGTTTCTCAATTCTTCTGATTCTTTAATTAACATATCGATTGTCTGTTTATAGCCGCTATTGGGTTCTCTTAATAAATTTAGCCAATATGTTGTTTCTTTAGCTTCTTTTCTTGCTATACGCATTCGATGAGCGCAATCTTTCTTGCTTATTGTTTCGCAGGCTTCTCTGTAATTCGCACCGACGGAACCTGCAGACCTTACTAATTGATCAATTAATTTTATGTTTATAATATTCTTGGGTAATTTATAACATAAGCGAATAATTTCTTTTGAAAATTGTAAAGTCCTATCTTCAAGATTGTATATTTTGTTACTTGAAAATTTCAAAGTGTTTGTTATTTGTTTATTGTCCATTGTATATTGTTTGTTCATTGTACATTGTTTATTGTAATTTTCTTCTCTCATCATTTTTTATCCCCAGTACTGACTTCCAATATTGCCGGAAACTCTAAGATAAAAGTCGTCCCTTCTCCAACTTTGCTTCGAAATGAAATCTTGCCGCTGTTTCTTTCGACAACCTGTTTTACTATAAACAAACCTAAGCCTGTTCCTTTGCCCGGTGCTTTTGTAGTAAAAAATGGGTTAAATATCTTATCCATTTTGTCCTCTGGAATTCCACAGCCTGTATCTTCTATTTCTATCGTGATAAAACCGTTGTTTGCATTTTTTGCCCTGAAAATTATTCTGCCCTTTTCTCCTATTGCCTGGGCGGCGTTTCTGACTAAGTTAAAAATTATTTCATCAAATTGTTTTTTATCGGCTAAAATGTCAGGAATATTTGGTTCTATTTCTTTTTCAAAATCTATTTTTTCCATAGTTAAATCGTGTTGTAAAAGAGCAAAAACTTCTCCTAATTCTTCCATAATTTTAACGCGTTCGGGCTTAAACTCTTTTGATGGCTTGGCGAAAGTTGAAAGCCTTTTTGTAACTGCGGTAGCTCTATCAACCTCTTTTATAGTTTTTTGCATTATTTCAAGTGTCTTCTCAAAAAGCTCCTGCGGGTTTTTATCTTTATACAGACCGTCTCTGTAGTTAAGTAAAAACGCTTCGCACTGGCCCCTTGCAATACCGAGAGGATTGCATATTTCGTGATTTATCCCTGCGGAAAGCGTGCCGATAACAGCCATTTTTTCCTTCTGGGCTGCTTCAGCTTGTGTTTTGGAAAGTTCATCAAGAAGTTCAGCATTAGACAGTGATATTGCCTCTGCTTGAGCAAGTGAAAGCAAAATGTCTATATCTTCCTGCGTATATTCTTCACCTGACTTTTTAGGGCCTAATATCAAAAGACCTTTTGATTGGTTTTGAAGTATCATAGGAATAATCAGCTGAACATTCAGGGATTTAAAGAGACTATTAATTTCCGGATCATTAAGAAAAGTTTTATCTTTTTGCAAATATTCTTGCGTCCCCAAAATAAACGCAGTTATTGGATTTTGATTATCAAGAATAAGTTTTGGATTGGGAATATTTCCTTTATACGAAAGCGGAACAAAAGAACTGTTGTCTTTGTTGAAAGCATAAAATATAGCTGATTCTACTCTTATTATATCTATGACTTTTTCTACTGTAAGTCTTGCTATTTGTTTTACATCTAAGACCGTTAGGACTTCTCTTGAAAAAGCTTTCAATAATTCTCGATAATCATATTTTTTCTGGAATAAATATTTATCTGTCGTATTTATAAGAAAATTTTCCAAGGGTTTTAAAACTAAAACAACTATTGCAACGCTTGGTATCAAAGAAACCCATCTGCTAACTCCTAAAATTTGTTCGAAAAAAGCCTGGCCGATAAAAGCGATGCCAGCAACAATCGCATACACCGCCGCAAACAACCCCGCAAACACAAGAGTTCTCTTGATAATAACTTCTATGTCCATCAGTTGATGGCGAACTATGGCGTATGCTACTATAGAAAGCGAGATTAATATAAAAATAAAACCAAAAGGATAGTACCCTATGCCGTAATTAATGAGAAAATCTAGAGAAGAAGGAATGAAAAATAAAAGTGACAATAGGATATATTTAATTTGATTATATGTTTTTATATCGAGCGCGTTTTTTTTGCCTTTTATTAATAAAATTGCTCCATGAAAAGCAAGAAAAGCCAAAAGCAACAAATAAATAGGATGTAATATGCCTGCTTTCGGATAATTTCCCCAAAAATATTTATAGCCTCCTCTTATGAATAAATCAGTCGTCCAAGTAAAAATAGTTAAAGTTGTTCCTATCAAATAGAATAATAAAATAATTTTGTTCTTGATTTTTAAAAATGATAGCAAGAAATCATAATACACTATCGGAAGGAAAATAATACCTGTATATCCTATTTTAAATAAAAACTGAATTAATTTTTCATGCGGAAAACTAAATAATATAAACCAAGAAAATTGCCAGATAAAAGTTGTAATGCATAGAAGAAAAAACTTGAAATTTGTTTCAGATTTTTTATTTTTGGACAATATAAAAAATCCTAAAAAAAAGAATAACAAAGAACTTAATAACGGCGGTGCTAAATACTTCATTTTTTCAATATGTTAAGTTTATCATATATTTGAAATGCCTTCTTTTTCCAACTGTCCTCTAGATAGTCCATGCCTCCTTTAAGTAATTCGGAGGGAAGAGGAATGATTACGTCCCGAAAATTCGTAAAACCTATTCTCTGTGTTCCCTCTCCAATTATTTTATTTGTAGTTTTGTTTAAATAAGTAAAATTCAAATCGACGGTTGTGAAGGTTACATCTTTTGGCTGTACAGTTATTTCTATATCGTCGTATAATTGTGCTATTCCTTTGAACTTCATTGTTGCTTCTATAGTAATTAATTTAATACGTTTTTTCATAAATGCATTATAATTATTTATTACTATTTTAAAAAATTCTTCGCGTGCCATACCTTGCCAAATAAAATAAGATGCAAAGTATGCACTTTTAAATATATTTAAATCACCTAAATATACTGTTTTTAAAAATTTAAAGTCTTTTTTAGCCACATTGCCTCCTTTTTTATAAAGTTTTATGATTGCATATGTAATTAATTATATCCCCTATTTTCTTCAAGTCTTTTAGTGCTTCATTTGGAATTCTAATTTTGTATTGTAATTCCAGTTCATATAATAACTCAACCGATTGAAAAGAATCCATACCTAAATCTTCAATCAAAGAGGTTTTCAATTGTATAGTGTTTTTTTTAACATTAAATCTTTCTGCTAAAAAGTTACGTATCGATTCTTCAACTTTTTTTTGATACAATTCACTCATATGCTCTCCTATCTTTTGTTTTTATATTTATACTATTTATTCTCCACTGGTTATATTATTTAACAAATTTCTTTAAAACAACACAGGCATTGTTGCTACCAAATCCAAAAGAATTTATTAGACCTACATCCAGTTTTCTTTTCTTAGGGACATTTGGTGTATAGTCAAGATCGCATTGTAAATCTTTAGTTTCGTAATTAATCGTAGGTGTCACTATACCATTTTTAATTGATAGGGCAGTTGTTAGAACACTAACAGCACCAGAAGCTCCTATTAAATGCCCAAGCATTGATTTATTAGAAGTTACTGAAATTTTATATGCATTATTTTTGAAAAGTGATTTTATAGCATTAGTTTCACTAACATCATTAGCAATAGTAGAAGTTCCATGCGCATGAATATAGACAATGTTATCTATATTGATCCTTGCATCTTCAATGGCATTGAACATTGCTGCTTTTGCATCTTCTCCATTCATCAACGGAATAACCATATGATACGCACCACTAGAGGAACCGTATCCTACAATTTCCGCATATATTTCTGCTTTTCTTTTCAACGCATATTGTAATTCCTCTATAATTAACGCAGCCCCTCCTTCTCCCATGATAAAACCGTCTCTATTTTTGTCAAAAGGTCTGCTAGCTTTTTGCGGATTGCTATTATTACGAGACAGAACGCGCATATTGTCGAAAGAAGCAAAATTAACAGGCAAAATAGAGGCTTCAGCTCCTCCTACTATTGCATAATTGATCTTTCCCGAACGTACGTCTTGGAATCCTAGGCCAATTGAATGGCAACTGGAGGAACAAGCGGTACAAATTGTAATATTAGGACCTTTTATTTTCCAAGTAATTGCTATGTTCCCTGAAAGTGCATTAGGAGTAATTTTTGCTACTGCACTTGGATGAACTTTATTTGGACCTTCTTCATACAATATGGCAACTTGCTTTTCATAAAATAGCATTCCACCTATACCGCTTCCCATGTAGACACCCATTCTATTTGTATCTACTGCTTCTATGTTTAGACCTGAATCTTTTATTGCAAGCTGTGATGCAACTAACCCAAATTGTGTAAATCGATCGGTGTTATTTTTAAATTGATTAAAATAAGTTTTAAAATCAAAATTTTTTATTTCACCTGCAATTTTTGTTTTATATTCTTTTGGATCAAAAGCAGTTATGTTTGAAATTCCTGATCTTCCAGCAAGCAAAGAATCCCAAAACATTTCTTTTCCTATTCCTATAGATGTAACTGGACCTAAACCGGTTATTACAACTCTTTTCATTTTTACCCTATAATTTTGCTTTGTCTGCTAATATTCAAAATTGGTCGATTTCTTCAAAAAATTTTTTGTTTTTTTATTTATATAGTAATTAAAAAAATAACCAAGTATTTTTATATTACTTGGTTACCTTGTGTTAGAATTTTTATTTTCTTGTTCTGTTATCCAACCATCTATTGTGGACTTTTTGAATCTCCAGGTAGCGCCTACCTTAAAACCCGGGAGCTTGTTTTCAGAGAGATGTTTATAAATCGTTACGGGTTTCATCTTCAGGTATTTTGCCAGCTCTTTGATTGTCATCACCTGTTCTTCCATAAATCTTCCTCCAATTTTACCTTGTTTTCTCTAATTTTTCCTTTTTTTCTACTATATTTTGTGTTTTTATAGGTTTACTCAATATATTTTGTATATTTTCATACATTTTCTATATAGTTCTATATTTTCATACAGAATGATACCAATTATACTGATATTTTAGATTTTGTCAAGGGTGGTGGCACTTTTTCAGAACTCAAGAAACAATAACTATATACAATAAATTACAATTTACAATGGACAATACACAAACAAATTCCAAATCACAATATACAATTAACAAACGAGTTTGTAATTTGTTTATTGTATATTGTTTGTATTTTGTTGCTTGTTAATTGTAATTTTCTTTTAAACCTCCAACACCAATTGACAATTTTGCCAATTTCGTGGTATATTTCCGAGTATGGCAAGCATACTAAACGAAACAAAGAAATTTTGCTTAGGACTGCTAAATATCATCTATCCTCTTGAATGCGAACTATGCAGTAAAGCGCTTGATCCGTACCAAAATTTCCATATTTGTCCAGATTGTCGTCATAATCTTATGGAACAATATTTTCATAAAAGGCATGAAAAGAAAAATATTTACAGCATGTTTAAATATGATGGCAAAATAAAAGAGCTCCTGCATGACTTTAAGTATAAAAACAAGCCTTATCTTGCCTATGATTTTGCATATATGCTCACCTGGTTTATCAAAAAAATAACTAAAATTGACAAAATAGAGCTTGTAACCTGTGTTCCTCTTCATTCTGTAAAACTAAAAGAGCGTTTTTATAATCAATCGGCGCTTGTAGCCAAATTTGTGGCAAAAAATTTGGAAATAAAATTTTCCTCTGATGTCCTTATAAAAACAAAGGCCACGCAATCACAGGTGAAGTTGCCTCGCATAAAGAGATTTACCAATATTCAGGGGACTTTTAAAGCTGACAGTTCAAAAGTTGATGAAAAAACTATATTATTAATTGATGATATAATAACGACCAGCTCTACGATTAATGAATGTATAAAAAAACTTAAAGAAGCTGATGCATCAGAAGTAATTGCTGTATCTATCGCGGGGACGTGATAAAATGTCCAAAGAACGCTTAGTTAGTTTATAGATTATAGTTTATGGTTTAGAGTTCGAATGTACTCTTGTAATGTCAAGTTGACAGTTTAGCAAAACGAAGTCGGAAAACAGAAAACAGATGACGGAGGACAGATGGCGGAAGACGGAAAAAACTTCGGACTTCTGTCTTCCGTCCTCCGTCGTCTGAACCAAGGCGTAACTTAACTTAAAACATGAAAATAATACGAAACTACATATTAGCCGAGTTAGTGCAGCCATTTATTATGGCGCTTGGAGTATTTACATTTGTTCTTATTGTGGGAAATATTTTAAAATTAGCAGATCTTGTTATAAACAAAGGGGTTGATCTTGGAAACATAGGAAAAGCATTTATTCTCCTTCTACCTTTTATACTAAGCTATACGATACCAATGGCTATTTTGACTGCCGTACTTCTTGCCTTCGGCCGTCTTGCCGCTGATAACGAAACAACTGCAATGCGCGCAAGCGGAATAAGCATGCTAAACATTGCGATTCCTGTATTTATAGTCAGTCTTATTTTGAGCCTTTTGCTTCTCATCCTTAATGAAAGAATAGTTCCGGAATCTCATTATAAATCAAGGATAGTGCTTAAAAAAATAGGCATGCAAAACCCTATGGCGCTATTAGAGCCCGGAACTTTTATAAAGGGATTTGAGGATTATATTATTTTTGTTTACAGCATAGAAAAAGATGAAAAATTAAAAAATATACGGATATACCAGCCGGTTGGTAATAATAATACAAGAGTTATAGTAGCCGAAGAAGGAATAATCGAATCTGTACCGAACAAACAGGCGTTGAAGCTTGAATTAAGAAAAGGAAGCGTTGAGGAGCCATCACAGGATGACCCGGAAAAATTTTATAAACTTAACTTTAATAAATATTACATGACGCTTAACATGTCTGAAGCCGACAGCCACGGCAAAATAGAAAAAAAACAGCAAGAATTGAAAAGCTCCGAGCTTAAAAGAGAAATAAAAACTTTTGGAAAAAAAGGGATAGACACGCTGCCGCTTAAAATTCAGCTGCATAAAAGAATAGCTATGTCTTTTAGCCCTCTTGTTTTTGCAATTATAGGAATACCGCTTGCAATCAAAACAAGGCGTGGTGAAAAATCAATCTCCCTTGGTTTAAGCCTGCTTGTTTTTGTAGTATACTGGATAATGATGATAGGCGTTAAAGCACTTGCCATAAATAAAGTTTTTCCTGCGGCAATAAGCATGTGGCTTCCCAATATCATACTTTTAATATTGGGAATTTGGATTTTTACTTTTATGCACAAGAAGGGGCATATTTAGTTTATAGATTATAGTTGATAGTGAAGGACGGAAGGCCAAATAGAGAAAACTTGAATATCGAAGCACGAAATTCTAAACAATTCTACTTCGCTAAAGCTTCGTAGCAATTGTCTCTACGAAGCCTACGGCGTAGTAGGACAATATTGAATGTCCGAAATTCAAATGTCCTAAACACGTGTTTCGAACATTAAAACATTTGAATTTTGAGATTATTTCGAATTTCGACATTCGAATTTCGGATTTGAGTTATTTGTTCTGTTTATTTTATAAGCTAAGCCATAACTTAAAAACATGAAAATACTAGACCGATATATAGCAAAACCGTTTATAATTTCTTACTTTTACTCTATTATTCTTTTTCTTCTTATATATGTGGTAATAGATATATTCGGCCACTTAGATGAAATAATGAGCCAAAGTGTATCATTCGGAATACTTATGGCTTATTATCTTAATTTTGCTCCAATAATCATCATACAGGTTTCCCCTATCGCAATGCTGATTTCTACTTTATACAATTTGAGTCATTTAAATAAGAACAATGAAATAACAGGAATGCGCGCAAGCGGCATAAGCATCTGGAAAATAATCTCACCTATGATTATATTCGGCGCAATTATAACTATTCTTATTTTGTTTGTAGATAATTTGGTTGTTGCGCGCGCTTACAATATAAGCTCGTCAATAAAACAAAAATATATAGAAAGTTCCTCTTCCGGTGATTCAAAAAATAAAAAGGTTTACCAGAATGTAACGCTTTATGCCTCAAAAAACAGGCTTATTTACGCAAGAAGCTTTGACCAGGGAACATCCACCCTGAAATACATAATTATCCATCAGCATGATGCAAATCAAAATTTGAGTCTTAAGATTTCCGCGGAGAAAGCTGAATACAAAGACAATCAATGGACTTTTTACAATGTCTCAGTCGTTAATGTAGATAATACCGGCAAAATACTTGACAAGCCCGAATTTTATTCCAAGAAAGTTATTGATTTGAATGAAAAACCAAGAGATTTTCTGACACAAAACTCATCTATTGAATATATGGGCATAAAAAATATGCTCAAATATATAAAGATCTTTTCCGGAGGCTCTAAGCGAGTACTGACAAGGCTTAAGGCTATTGTGTACAACAAAATACTTTTCCCTTTTACAAATATAATTGTAATTTTTATAGGCGCTGCGTTTGCATTAAAGGTAAGTAGAGGCGGAATAATGCTCGGAATGGGAATGGGGCTTATAATTGCACTTTTATACTATTTCTTCTATGCGCTTTTTAGCGGAATAGCAAAATCAGGAATCTTACCGCCGCTTTTATCTTCGGTTTTTCCGCATATATTCTTTGTCTGGATTGCTTACTACAATATTAAGAAGTTGAATTGAGGTTCTGTCTTTTTAAATCTTTGAATCTAACCTGGTTAAAAGCGACAGGTTAAAATGTAGTTTATCTAGTTTTGCGTCGAAAATACCAATCGGATGAATGTCATTCACACGATTCTAACCAGGTTAGAAAACTAAATGTCATTCACACGATTCTAACCAGGTTAGAAAACTAAAAAAACTAAGTTACCTGGATTGCATATCGTAATATTAAGAAGATGAATTGATAGGGGTCCGAGCTTAGGGTAATAAAGCAACGGAACAAAAACGTCACCCTTCGGCTTCGCTCAGGGTTGATACTTCGATAAAATCGAAGTATCAAGTCCCAGCCTGCCAGCTTGTGAGGTATTTTTTCTGAAACTCTGTAAGTCTATCTATCTGGATATTCATGGATTGCAATTTTAGTTCTGCTATATTAGAGTCTATAGCATCCGGAATTTTGTAAACTTCGTTTTTCATTTTGCGGTTATTTTTTCTTATGTATTCGCAGGCAAGCGCCTGATTAGCAAAGCTCATGTCCATTACGGAAGCGGGATGCCCTTCTGCACTTGCAAGATTGACCAGACGGCCCTCGCTTAAAAGATTTATTTTTCTTCCGTCTTTTAAAATATATTGCTCTATATTTGTTCTTAAGTGTTTTTTCTTTAAGGAAATTCTTTCTAAATCTTTTTTGTTTATTTCAGCGTCAAAGTGGCCTGAATTGCAAACAATTGCGCCGTCCTGCATTAATTTAAAATGTTTATCTTCTATAACACTTATATCTCCTGTTACGGTAACAAATATTTTGCCTTTTTTTGCAGCTTCCATAAGCGGCATTACTTGGAAACCATCCATTGTTGCCTCAAGCGCCCTTAAAGGGTTTGCCTCGCATACTATAACTTTGGCACCCATTCCCTTTGCCCGCATCGAAACACCCTTACCGCACCAACCATAGCCGCACACAACAAAATTCACGCCCGCAATTAAAATGTTTGTCGCGCGCAATATTCCATCTATTGTTGATTGGCCCGTTCCGTAGCGGTTATCAAAAAGATGCTTTGTGTATGAATCGTTCACGGCTATTATCGGATATAAAAGTTTTTTATTCGCTGCCAGACTTTTTAGCCTTATAACGCCTGTTGTTGTTTCCTCTGTTCCGCCAAGTATTTTTTTTACGAGATTTTTTCTTTCTTTGTGAATCGTCGCTACAAGATCTGCACCGTCGTCTATTGTGATATCAGGTTTTATGTCTAATACGCTATTTATGTGGTTGTAATAACTTTTTTTATCTTCCCCGTGTATAGCAAAAACTGATATTGAATGATCATACACAAGACTTGCCGCTACGTCATCCTTTGTGCTTAACGGATTTGATGCGCATAGAAACACTTCCGCACCTGCATCTTTTAGCGTCACAGCAAGGTTTGCTGTTTCGGCGGTTACATGAAGACATGCCGCTATTTTTAAATTCTTTAATGGCTTTTCTTTTTCAAAGCGTTTTTTAATAAGGCTTAAAACCGGCATAAAACTGCCTGCCCAATCGATAATGCCTGCCCCCTTCGAAGCAAGATTGATGTCTTTTATATCATATTTCATTTTATTTCCTTTTTTAGTGCCTCAACTTTGTCCAAAAGCTCCCAGGTAAATTCTTTTTCGGTCCTGCCAAAATGTCCATAAGAAGCTGTTTTTTTATAAATGGGCCTCTTAAGATTCAGTCCTTTTATCATTCCGTGCGGAGTAAAATCAAAAACTTTAAGAACCGCTTTTATTATTTCTGTTTTAGGCACTTTGTTTGTACCAAAAGTTTTAATCGTAATACTTACCGGCTGCGCTACGCCTATTGCATAGGCCACCTGAATAAGACATTTCTCTGCCAAATCTGCAGCTACAATATTTTTGGCGGCATATCTTGCGTAATACGCGCCACTTCTGTCTACCTTGGAAGGATCTTTACCTGAAAAACATCCGCCGCCGTGGCCTACAAGCCCGCCATAGGTATCTACTATAATTTTTCTACCTGTAACGCCTGTATCTGCCACAGGTCCGCCGACTTCAAATCTGCCTGTCGGGTTAATAAAAATTTTTGTTTTTTTATCTAAGAATTCTTTTGGGATAATTTTATCGATAACAAGATTTTCTAAATCTTCTCTGATTTTTCCGATTTTTATATTTTTGTCGTGATGAGCACTCAATACAACCGCATCAGCACGTATGGGGATATCATTTTCGTATTCAATGGTAACCTGTGATTTTCCATCGGGCCGTAAATATTTTAGCAGTTCTTTTTTTCTGACTTCTGCCAACCTACGAACAAGTTTATGCGCAAGCATTATTGGAAGCGGCATAAGCTCTTTTGTCTCGTTTGTAGCATAGCCAAACATCATGCCCTGATCCCCTGCGCCACCCTTATCAACACCAAGAGCAATATCCGGAGATTGTTCCTGTATAGAAGACGCTACACCGCAACTCATATAATCAAAACCATATAACGGGTCTGTGTAACCCGCCTCTTTTATTGTGTTTCGTATTATGTCTGGTATATCAACATAACATCTTGTTGTAATTTCACCCGCTACAACGCATAGGCCTCTTGTTATTAAAGTTTCACATGCAACACGACCGTTTGTATCTTGTGCATAAATGGAATCTAAAATTGCGTCCGAAATCTGGTCAGCCAGTTTATCCGGATGGCCTTCTGTAACGCTTTCTGAAGTAAAAAAATGTCTTCCTTTCATTTTCACTCTCCGTATTTTTTTTGAACATGCTTTAGGGATTCTATATCGCCGATATCGTACCAGTCGCCTTTAAACGAATACGCATAGGCAATATGTTTTGATGAAACCCATGCTATATAATAACCTGGCGCATCTTTTTTGGAAACATTTTCTTTTACATATTGCGGGATAAATTTTACTGTATCCTTTGGAAAAAAATAAATACAGGTTGAGGCCAAGGTTGACGGCGGCTCTTGTGGCTTTTCAAGAAAATTTATTATTTTAGAGTCACCCGATATGTCAACTATGCCGTAAAGCTTCGCCTTGTTTTTATCTTTAACATCGTGCACTGCTATGCACACAGCTTGTTTTGATTTTGCAAACTCTACAAAATCCCTTAATTCAAAATCAAAAAGATTGTCTCCGCCCAAAACAATTAAATCATCATTTATGTTCTTTTCTTTTATAACAAGTTCTATATCGGCGATTGCTCCGAGCCGGTTGTCATTGTTGGTTGTTTTGTCGTTTATTATTTTTATTGGGCATTTAAAAGAATATTTTTTTGCCCAATCACAAAAATTCTCATAAAATTTCTGGTTTGTAACCACAAAAACTTCAGATAAATTATCTACAAGATTTAGTTTATCTAAAATATGTTCAATTATGCGTTTCTTGCCAACCATTAAAAGAGGTTTAGGTATATTAAGCGTCAGAGGGTATAACCGTGTGGCGTAGCCTGCAGCTAGAATCAATGCTTTCATATTATAAATTTCAGGTTAAAAACTAATTTCCAAATCGACGTTTGGCATAAGCCGCTTTATTTCTTTTCTTAAAAAAGCCTTAATACTGTCTGTGGTTGTAAGAGTCAGAATATGTTTTGTTATCTCTTCGGCATCTTTTTGTTTTATAGCTCTTACAATTTGCTTAATTTCGGGAAGCATTATAGGAGAAACGCTTATTTCATCAAGACCTAAGCCGACAAGCAATATTGTCAGATATATTTCACCTGCCATTTCTCCGCACATACCAACCCAAATATTATTTTTATGCGCATTATCTATTATCATTTTTACCAGTTTAACAACTGCAGGATGCGCCGGATCATACAAATAAGATATCTTTTCATTAACCCTGTCCACAGCCAAGGTATATTGTATAAGGTCGTTGGTACCGATACTGAAAAATTTTACTTTTTTTGCCAAGGTATCGCTGTTTATTGCGGCGGAGGGCACTTCAATCATTATGCCTGATTCCAGGTTTTCATCAAATTTAATTTTTTCTTTCCGAAGTTGTTCTTTTGCTTCAGCCAAAATTTCATAGGTAGCTGTTACTTCTTCAACGCTTGAAATCATAGGATACATAATTTTTAAGTTTCCATAAACAGAGGCTCTTAGTATCGCTCTTAATTGGACTAAAAATATTTCAGGCCTTGCCAGGCAAAACCGTATTGCACGCCAGCCAAGATATGGATTCATTTCATACGGTATTTCCAATTGTGACAAGAATTTATCCCCTCCCAGATCGAGAGTTCTGATGATAACCGGATAAGGGTTCATATGCTGCGCAACGGATTTATACGCCTCAAATTGTTCTTCTTCGCTCGGCAGGTCTTTTCTATTCATATAAAAATACTCTGTTCTGTAAAGACCGATTCCTTTTGCACCGTGCTGCAAAACCGAAGGAATTTCTTCAGGAAGTTCTATGTTTGCGACTAATTCTATTTTTCGCCCGTCAAGAGTAACGCAATCTAAATCGCGCAATTTAGAAAGGTTTATCTCAAAGGTCTCAAACTTTTCTTGGGCTTTTTTGTATTCGGCTAAAACCCCTTTTGTGGGGTTTATTATGATCAACCCTTTTATTCCATCGATAATGATAGTATCGCCGTTTGCAATTTTTTCGGTTACCTGTTCCAGGCCGACAACCGCCGGAATTTCCAAAGACTTGGCCATAATAGCAGTATGCGATGTTTTGCCGCCTATATCTGTTGCAAATCCCAAAATAGTACCTTTTTTTAGGGTGGCTGTATCGGAGGGGGATAAATCATAAGCAACAAGCACTACGGGTTCTTTAAAATCAGAAAAAGAAAAAACTTTTTTGCCTATAAGATTCTGAAGTATTCTTTTCCCGACATCATTAATATCGCTTAGCCTTTCTTTTAAATATTCGTCGTCAATTTGAGCAAATGTTTTTACATATTTAGCAAGTACTTGTTTAAAAACATATTCGACATTTATTTTTTCTTTTCTGACTCGTTCTATCACCTGATCTATCAACATAACATCTTCTAGAACCAAGAGGTGCGCGCTAAAAATTTCAGCTTCTCTTAAACCTATCTGTTTTGAGATTTTTTTCTTTATATCAAGAAGCTCTCTTTTTGTATCGTTTAAGGCTTTTTTAAAACGTTCTATTTCAATTATTATTTCATCGTCGGAAATTTTTCGGGTGGGAATTATTGCATCCTCTGTATCAAGCAAATAAGCCTTGCCTACAGCGACACCTGGCGAAGCAGGAATACCTTTCAGCTGAATCATTTTTTGTTTTAGATTTTCCATTGTAATATATTTTACTGGATATTAAGAATTTAAAACGGTTTGTCTAAATCGCCGGATAATATTTTTTCAAGCTCATTCATGGCCTCGTTGGCGTCCCTGCCTGATACTTTCAAAATTACAACACTACCTTGCTCAGCCGCCAGCATAAGTATTCCCATGATAGATTTGCCATTTACTAACTGCTTGCCTTTTTTGACGCTAATATCTGATTCAAATTTATTTGCTATTTGAACAAATAAAGCTGCCGGACGAGCATGTAAACCTTGTTTACTTTTTATTATTATTTTTTTTTCAATATTCATTTAAGTTTTATTTAAAATTTAATCTCTTGTTTTGTCTTCTCTTGCAATTATTTCGTAAACTTCTTTATCTGTTTTTGCTTGAATTAACGCATCTCGAAAATATTTATCTTTTAAAAGCCTCGATATTCTTGCCAATGCCTTAAGGTGCGGCCCTGTTGTGTCTGAAGAAGCCAGCAGCAAAAAGAAAATATGAGCAGGTTTTCCATCAAGAGATTCAAAATTGATACCTTTTTTGGAAATTGCGAACGCACCTACTAAATCTTTTATTAATGGAGATTTTGAATGGGGTATGGCTACTCCCTGGCCTATTCCGGTTGAGCCTAATCCCTCTCTTTCGAGGACAGATCTAACAACATCCTTTTTCTTAGCACTTTTTATATCGTCTGATTTTACCAAAAGGTCAACTAATTCCTCTATTGCGTCTTTTTTATTCGTAGACTCTAGATTTGCCGTAACAGCTGCTGGTTTTAAAAAATCTAATATTTTCATTTGCCTCTCCTTTGATTGTTATTTTAAATTAAGCTGGTGCGGACGGAGAGAGTTGAACTCTCACCCCCGAAAGGATACGGTCCTAAGCCGTACGCGTCTGCCAGTTCCGCCACGTCCGCCTACGAGAAACCAATTTATACTACTATACATTATTTTTTTCAAATGGTAAACAGCGGACTTTTTTCTAAAAGAACTTATTTAACGGTTTACTCAAAAATTTTTTGAGCGTTTTTTCAAAAGCATTTAATTTATATGGAGCGGGAGACGGGGTTCGAACCCGCGACATCCACGTTGGCAACGTGGTGCTCTACCAACTGAGCTACTCCCGCCTGTTTTTTCATCAGGATATAAAAAACGTTAAAACTATAAACTAAATTAGCCCCTCCACTACTCCTGTTCGTCGTATTGTCGGGACAAACTTTCACTTCGTGAAAGTTTGGTACCCCCACCAGGTCTCGAACCTGGGACACTCGGATTAAGAGTCCGATGCTCTACCAACTGAGCTATGGGGGCACTTAATAGTCAATGAGCTTCTCCCCCGACTTAAAAACTAGAATATCCTGCAATTTACCCTGAGCCCTGAATCACTCGCCTCGTTCAGTTTCAGGATAAATTCTACGAGGGACTAAAAATTTTAGCACAAATAACTACAAAACGTCAAACCAAATGTATATCTGAAGTCAGAGGACAGAAAACCGAAGACAGATGACAGAACACCGATATCTGTCACCAACTTTTTTGTCTCCCGTTTTTTGCTTTCCGTCTTCTGTTTTTCAAATTGTAATCTAACTCAAATCAAGCGAAAGGCGAACCGGTCCTCCTGCACCCTTTCTAATATAAACCAGGTAGGGCTTCGGAGAGACCATTTTGCTATTATATTTTATTTCAACGAATGCCAATCCAATCTCTACGAAGCCGTGCACGAAAGTAGCACGGCGAAGTAGGATGGCGCGCCCGGGGTGAATTGAACACCCAACCTTCAGATTCGAAGTCTGCCGCTCTATCCAATTGAGCTACGGGCGCATCTTTGGGATGCTATCTGTACCGTTTGGGATTTTAAACCTTCAAGGTGTCCCTTTTTCCAATATTAAAAGTGTCCCCTTCTATAAAATTTTTGTAGCAATTTGCCCTCTCTAACCGTCTTCTTATAAAGGGACAAAAAAAGGCAAAAACCACAAAGGAGGTAATATATGTCAAGAATATCAAGAACATTT